>Ga0255765_1003883_pt1 | contig 15472 bp, 10 predicted proteins | sample 041ome_8_FD_179965 | JGI IMG/M metagenome (GOLD analysis project Ga0255765, IMG submission 179965) | Coastal salt marsh microbial communities from the Groves Creek Marsh, Skidaway Island, Georgia - 041407BS metaG (version 2) | ecosystem: Environmental > Aquatic > Marine > Intertidal zone > Salt...
GCATGGGATGAGCCAGGGCCCGCAAGCACTCGGCCGCCTGGGCGAGAGAGTCGAGATCGGGCATCGGAGCAACCTCTGTTTTCTTGGCAGCCATTGTCATCAGCTACCCGCTAGGGAATGAATGGGCGGGGAAGAACGGATCGATCCCAGGGCACAATGAATATCCGTTCGTCCTTGGCGGGCAAGAAAGGTAGCCACTCCTGCTGCCCGTAGTCCAGACTGACAATGCACAACCAGTGGTTTTTCGGGAATCTCCGTATGGGTTGAAAGAATGCGTGCATGAGGAAAGTGTAGACTGCCATCAAGGGAACCCTGCAAACGCTCGGTTGCCTTGCGCACATCAATGACCGCACGCTCATCCAGCGAGGCATCTCCTGAAAGGCGGTCCGCTGGGCAGGAAGGAATGGATCGAAGCATGGTACCTGTCAGTTCCTTGAGGGTTTCTGGAACCACAAAACCAACAACCTGGTCGAAACCGATGCATCGTAAAGCACGCTGCATCTGCTTCGCATCATCCGCACTTTGAGCCACAAGCAGTAAATTTTCTTCCGGTTCGAAAAAGCTGCCCGCGAAATCAGAAAAGAAATTACGGGCAATGAACTGGGCGCCGATCAGGTGAGAGGACAAGGCATCCTCCACCGCACGTGTATCCACAGTGACCCACGAATTTGCTGATAAACCAGCCTGTAAATCCGAGGCGGAAAACTCTTTCAGTGCCACTTCAGGGCCGAGGGGAACCGGGCCGGCACGGTTCAGAGATTTCATCCGGGCGAAGTATGCAGGTGGCTCCGGCTGGCCATCGAGAATAAAGGATAAGAAACGATCCTCATTACCATCCAAGGCAAGTTTAAAGGCATGATTAAAACGGCGTTCATAGCCTAGAGTGGATGAGGGAACCGCACCCAGTGACTTACCGCAGGAACTGCCAGCACCATGCCCGGGCAATACCTGCAGGTGGTCAGGTAAATCTGCGATTCGGTTCAGGCTCTGAAAAAGTGCCCTTGCACCGTCTTCCTGTGTGCCGGAAAGACCAGCCGCCTGCTCCAGAAGATCGGGCCGACCGGCATCGCCCACGAAAAGAAAATCTCCACTGAACAAAGCAAACGGCTCATCTGCTCCCCCTCCCTGATCTGTAAGCAGAAAGGAAAGATGTTCGGGGGTATGGCCGGGGGTATGCAACACCTCGACCAGCAGATTGCCCACCTTAAAGGAACTCCCTTGCTGAAGCAGGCGATAGCCAGGCAAACTTAGAGCCCATTCGCTGCACCAAAAATCACCACCTTCTGCTGAAAGGTAGAGAGAAACCGAAGGATCTAACCGGAAAAACTCAAAGGCACCACTGACGAAATCCGCATGAATATGTGTTTCCGCAACGGCAGTAATTCTGAGTTCTTCAGATTGGGCAATTTCGAGGTATGGCCTAATGTCACGCAAAGGATCGATCAGCAAGGCTTCTCCGGTCTTCTGGCATCCGACTAGGTAGGCGTATTGAGCAAGATCATCATTAGCTATTTGCTTAAGATACATATATATGTCGTTATTTTACGATATTACGATTGTCAAATTGTTTTTTGATCTCAAATGTGTCGATCAATAGACATAATCGTCTTGTTCATCGATAGGGAATGTCGCATCTTCAGGAATGCCCAGACTGCCCAAAAGTTTGTTAAAATTCATTCCCCGATCCGTTCCTCCGATCATTCTTGTGGGAATTACCGGCAGTTCGGTTGCGGTCTTGTTTCATCATGCCATTCACTTCGTTCACCACAAGATTTGGTCGCCACTAATGGCGGGACCCATTGAAAACTTTGCCGCCATCGGATTTATTGTGCTTACCCTGGTGGGGCTTCTTAATGGATGGTTGTTGACCCAGTTTGCCCCGGAGGCAGCGGGTAGTGGAATCCCCCAGTTGAAAACTGCATATCGGCAGAACTATGGTCTCATCTCCTTTCGGATCGTTTGGGTGAAATTCATTGCAGCCACTCTTAGCGTGGGCGGGGGACTAAGCTTGGGACGAGAAGGACCATCCGTTCAGTTAGCCGGAGGTCTTGCTTCCGTAATTGGTCAGAAATTAAAACTCTCTCATTTTCGTATCCGCACTCTCACTGCCTGCGGGGCGGCGGCTGGTCTTGCTGCAGCCTTTAATGCCCCCATCGCCGCGGTTGCCTTCGTCTTGGAGGAAATTATCGAAGACTTAAATAGCCGCACCATTGGCCCCATCCTGCTCGCTTCCTTTGCCTCCGTGGTCACCCTTTTTTTCCTACAAGGAACGGAGCCTGCCTTTTCCATTCCTGCAGTTGAAAGTTTTAATGGCTGGGTTTATTTGGCAGTACCTTTGGTTGCAGCCATAGCTTCTTTGGCTGGAGTTGGCTTTCAGGTCAGTACACTTTCGTGGACCCGTAAAATTAGAGAGAGTTGTTCCCTTCCTGCATTGAGCAGGCCGGTAATTGGGGCATGGATCAATTGGGCAATTGCCTGCCTAGTATTTTATTGGATCGGCAGGATTGGAGTTCTTGGGCTTGGCCACGAGGACTTAACTGCCAGTCTTGCCGGAGAACTTTCCCTAGCAAGCTTGACCGTTTTATTGATTGCGAAATGGGTGGCTACAACTTCAGCCTATGCCTGGGGGAACTGTGGTGGTATTTTCACCCCAACCCTTTTTCTTGGGGCGATGATTGGAGGAGCATGTGGACAGGGAATCGATCTTGGGCTCGGGCTCGATCAGGACTCCCAGCGGCTTCTCACCATCGTGGGAATGAGTGCCTGCCTGGGAGCCGTAGTCAGGGCACCTATTACTTCCATTCTGATCGTATTTGAAATGACTCACGATTTTGCCTTGGTTCCTCCACTTATGTTAGCAGCACTTGTCAGTCAGGCAATCAGTCGCTCCTTGTGTAAGGAAAATTTTTACAACCAATTCCTCAAAGATTCGGGTATACATTTTGAAACTGCCAGTAGCCTCAGGGCTCAGGCAAGCTGGCGGAATCGAAGAATCTCCGCGTTTGCCAACTTTGATGCACCCTTTCTAAGATCACTGGATAAAGATGAAGTCAGGGAACAGCTGAATCAATATCCTGATGACCTCTTCCCTTTACTGGACGCAGACAACCAACCAAGTGCATTAATGGAGCGAACTGAACTCCACAACTTCCTAGATTCCAATAGCAAACCCAAATTGCATTCTCCTACACTCGTCTATGCTGAGCAAACAATGCAGGAAATTGAAGACCTCCTCAAAAAAGACTCCTTATCTTCTCTTATCCTTGTAAACCGCGAAAATCGCTACCTCGGTCTTTTCAGCAATCAGGAGGCCCTCCGATCCAAAGAGAGCGAGAATAGGATAGCGGAAAGCTGATCGCATCTACACCAGGATTTCAGGCAAATTCTTTTGCTACCAAATATTTTGTTCAAGCATTTGCTTGGTGGCAGCCTCCGCCCAGCCTCGGTTCGCAGCAGGACTGGCCGGACTGGGATGAAGGATGGTTGCTATTTTTATGTCCATTGCGCCCAAGGCTTCTTCTGCCCGCTTCCTAGCAAATCCTCCTACACCGACCAACCAAGATGGTTCTAAAATTTCAACGAGTTCCCGAAGATGCTGATCGCATACTTTTTCAAGATCTTTTCTTTCATCGGATGGTAATTTATCTGGTGTCCGGTTTCGACCGCTATCCTCCATGAATACAAGCGGGCAATAATTCGCAACAAAGTGATCCTCAAAAAAAGCTTCTGCGGATTCAAACCGTTCGGCAAACAAGCCCCATAACCGTCTCCCACTCACTTCACTCTTTTTACAATCCAAACCCTCGACCGGACGCTTCGTATGCTCATGACTTGGCTTACACACTTCTCCCCGCAAGCCCATCCAGTCACGCACTGCGGGAATCTCTCCAAAGGGAACCCCGGTCTGTGCCATCCCAAAAGGTCCCGGATTCATGCCCAAAAAAACAACTTTCTTTTGGGATTTCCCAGCAAGCTCCAGGTACGATTGATGGATTGCCCACGCATAATCCAAAGGATTGTAAACATAAGCAGTTGGCTCAGAGAATTTCATTCCACTTACTAGCTTGGAGAGTTTTTGAGATCCAGAAATTAGGGATTGGGAACGATTCATAAATTAACTCTTGTTAACTGTACTTAGCTGAGTGCCTCCAGTTCCTCCCACTGCTCATAAGACTTGGATATCTCCAGTTCCAAACGCTCAAGCTCTGCCTGATCTTTCATCGGATCATTTTCTGGATTCCGGTAATAATCAGGATCCTGCATCGCCTGATTGATCCGGTTTCTATCTGCTTCCATCTGCTCAATCATTGCTGGGAAATTTTTCAGTGCCTCCCGCTCCTTGTTTAGGAGTTTTCGCTTCTTCGGTTCCGATTGTTTGGTGGAAACGGATTGCTTGACTTGGTTTGACTTTGGAGTTGATAAACCAGTCATTCGGTCCATCCAATCGGAACACCCACCTGCATATTCAGTAACTCCTCCTTTACCGTCCAAAACCAGGGTTGCGGTAACCACTTGATCCAAAAAGTCACGGTCATGACTGACCAGTAGAAGAGTGCCAGAATATTCGAGCAGTCTTTCCTCCAGCAATTCAATGGTCTCGATATCGAGATCATTGGTCGGCTCATCCATCACCAATAGATTGGCAGGTTGTACAAATAATTTGGCGAGCAACAAACGGGCACGCTCCCCACCCGATAGCATCTTGGCAGGAGCACGGGCCGTTTCCGGCAAAAAAAGAAAGTCCCGCAAGTAGGAAAGGATATGCTTTCTGTCCCCATTCAATTCAACAAAATCTCCGTTGGGTGCCACATTTTCTGCCACCGACCAGTCTTCCCGGATTTGATTTTTCAACTGGTCAAAGTACGCAATTTCAAGCTTTGTGCCATGTTCCACACTTCCGGATTGTGGTTCCAATTGCTGGAGAAGTAATTGAAGAAGGGTCGATTTCCCCGATCCATTCAACCCAACCACTCCAATCCTATCGCCCCGCCAGACCGTGGTCGAAAACTTTGAAACGATGGGTTGCTTATCCCACGAATAGGAAAGTTCTTTTACAGCAATTACCTTGCGGCCGGAAGTTTGCCCATCATTGGATGATAAATTTGCCCTGCTCTGCAAATCTCGTCGGGCAGCACGCTCTTCCCGCATTTTAAACAGGGCACGAACTCTTCCCTCATTTCTGGTTCTTCGAGCCTGTATGCCCTTTCTTATCCATACTTCTTCTTCCGCCAGTTTTTTATCAAACACGGCCTGATTTTTTTGCTCAGCAGCAAGCACTTCCGCCCGGCGTTCGAGAAACTTTTCATACCCACAGGTCCATGAGGTCAACTTCCCCCGATCCAGTTCAATAATCCGCGTGGCCACCGATTTTAAAAAGGCCCGGTCGTGAGATACAAAAAGAACCGCAAGGTCAGATTTCTTTAAAAAATCCTCAAGCCAGCGGATGCCTGGAAAGTCGAGGTGGTTCGTCGGTTCATCCAAAATTAGCAAATGAGGTTCTGCCACCAGGGCACGGGCCAGCATCGCCCGGCTCTTATTCCCTCCGGATTGGTAATCAAAGGATTCATCCGGCTTTAAACCCACCCGGTCAATCACTGAGGCCACCCGGTGATCCAGATCCCAACCGTCAGACTGATCAAGTTGTTCCTGCAATTGATCCACCAAGAGACTTGCATTCTCATCCTGGGGAAATTCAGCTAATTTCCGTACGGCTGCATTGTACTTTCTTAACAAATCTCCCTTCTCCCCAAGACCCTCAGCAACCACTTCAAAAACAGTTCCCGTTAGACCAGCAGGGATTTCCTGATCGAGCTTGGCGATACGCAAATCTGGCTGGCTCTCAAACTCTCCTTTGTCTGCATTTACCTGGCCAGACAAAATTCGAAGCAAGGTACTCTTCCCTTCACCGTTCCTTCCGAGCAGACAGATCCTCTCTTTCTTATCGATGGTAATTCCAGTGTCATCCAGGAGCATAGGTCCGCCATAGGAGACGGACAAATTTCGATAGGTTAATAAAGCCATAGAAGAATTCGCCTGAGATGATTGCTCAGCTTTTACTGAGATATCTTTGAATATCAACCAAAGGTCGGGCATTCAAAACATTCTCCCTGGTCAACCACCCCTTCCGTGCCGCATGTACACCAGCCAATTGATAATCAAAATGATGAAGGGCATGAGCATCTGGATTAATACAGCACATCAATCCTCTTTCAGCTGCCCGACGCCAGTGCCTCCAATCCATATCCAAGCGCATGGGGTTGGCATTGAGCTCAAGGATAGTTTTGTTAGCCAGTGCGGCATCGATAATTTTCTGGACCTTCATCTTACTTGCCTCCCTGCGCAGAAGCAGGCGACCACTTAGGTGGCCGATCATGGTGACCGCAGGATGCTCAATCGCACGAATCAAGCGTTCGGTCATGGTATCCTCGTCCTGGCTTAGTCCATTGTGTACCGAGGCCACCACATAATCGAGTTGTTCGAGAATATCATCCTCAAAGTCAAGTCGGCCGCCTGATAAAATATCCACCTCCGAACCGGAAAATAAATGCACCCGGAATTTGCCACTCTCATTGAGCTCTTTGATCGCTGAAATCTGCTTAAGCAATCGTTCTTCATCCAAGCCATTTGCCTGAAAGCTGGCCTTGGAATGGTCGGCAATGCCGAGATACTCCCATCCCCGTTGATCTGACTCCCCCGCGATTTCCTCGAGCGTATTCCGTCCATCTGATGCAGTGGTGTGATTATGAAAACACCCCTTTAAATCCTCGTATTGCAAAAGCTCTGGCAGCTCATTCTTTTCAGCAGCTTCCACTTCCCCCATTCCCTCGCGCAAGGCAGGAGGAACAAAAGCGAGCCCTAACGCCTTGAATACATCCTCTTCCGAATCTGCTTCAATTTTACCAACTTTCCGGGAGGCATCCTTTTCCTCTTCGGGACGCAGTCCCCACTCGCTCAAACTCAATCCCATCGAAAGGGCTTTTTGACGCATCCTTACATTGTGGTCTTTCGACCCAGTAAAATGATGAAGGGCAAAATAAAACTGCTCGGCCGGCACCACCCGTAAATCCGCCTGCATCCCACCCTCTAACCGGATGCTTGACTTGGTGTCACCGTGGGCTGTCACCTCCGCAATGCCATCCATTGAAGTAAACCAATCCATGATCGAAGCGGGATTGGAGGATGCCACAATAAAGTCCAGATCCCCTACTGTTTCCATACCCCGCCGAAAACTTCCCGCCGCTTCTGCCCTTTCAACTTCAGGCAAAGCCCGAAGTCCCGGCAGAATTTGATCCACCACTCTTCTCGCATCCCACCACAGATGCCGGGCGGCATAAGCCTCCCGGTTTTTGATCCCGGAAAGGATCTTCTCCTGGGTCTTCTCACCAAACCCTTTAAGTTTGGCAACTTTTCCATCCTGGCAGACTTCGGTCAAGGATTCGATCGAATCCACACCTAACTGTTCATGGAGAGCCTTGATTTTCTTTCCACCCAAGCCAGGTACTTCCAGAAGATCCATTAAGCCTGAGGGGACGGAAGCCACCAGTTTATCATAAAACTCAAGCTTACCAGTAGTATGTAAAGTTTCTATCTTTTCGGTAAGAGCTTTCCCTATCCCAGGAATATCACAGAGCCGCCCCTCGGCAATCACCTCCCCCAGATCATCCTCCATGGTTTGTAAGGTGCGGGCACCGGCAAAGTAAGCCCTAATTTTAAAGGGATTTTCGCCCTTGATTTCCATCATCGTACCGATGCGTTCGAGCAAATCAATTATATCTTTTTTATCCATCGCTTACTCCATTAAAGCGGAACTTTTGGCGACATCGAAACAAAAGTGTTTCTCTCAGATGATCCGTTCAAAATTTATCAGCCCTCCTGCAAAAATATTCTCGAGAAGTCGATTTACCCTTTGCTTTAATTACCCGAGCAAACTATCTCCTAGCACTTATGAAAAACCTAATTGGTGTTTATCTTTTCTCGATCTTTGTAACTTCGTTTAGCTGGGCTGCCATCGAACTTCCCAATGTGATTGGAAGTAACATGGTCCTTCAACGCGATCTGGCTGTGCCTATTTGGGGATGGGGAGAGCCTGGTGAAAAAGTATCGGTAAATTTTGCCGGGCAGAGCAAAAACACAATCACTAATCAAAAAGGAGAGTGGATGGTGAAGCTGGATAAGCTCAGTGCTTCCTTCACCCCCTCCACTCTTGTGATCCAAGGTACCAATGAATTAAAACTGGAAAATATTTTAGTTGGCGAAGTTTGGATCTGTTCCGGGCAGTCCAACATGGAGTGGGGTGTTAAACAGTCTCTCAATGCACAGGAGGAAATCGCTGCGGCAAACCATCCCAATATCCGCCTATTAAATGTACCCGGCCATACCGTGCATCCTATTCCTCAGCGAAAAGGGCGTGGGCAATGGGAGGTGTGCACGCCCCAATCGATCCCGGGTTTCAGTGCTGTAGGATACGCCTTTGGCCGAAGAATTCAGCAATCGCTCAATGTTCCAGTTGGACTGATTGGATCGAACTGGGGTGGCACTAGAATCGAGCCATGGACTACGATCGGTGGGTTTAAATCCGTCCCTGAACTTTCGAATCTCGTAGATCAAGCCATTTCCTACAAACCTGATTCGAAGGTCGGTGCAGGATCACCTTCCGCGATCTACAATTCAATGGTTCACCCTCTTACTCCCTTTGCGATGAGGGGTGCCATTTGGTATCAGGGCGAATCCAACGGTAATGAGGGAGAAAGCTATTATCAAAAGAAACATGCCCTGGTGAATGGCTGGCGAGAGGTCTTCCAAAATCCAAACCTAGCCTTTTACTGGACTCAATTATGCAGCTGGGATCATGGAAATCTTCTAAAAAAAGGAGAAGTGGATAAGCATGCATGGGCAAGAGACTGGGGACCTCTCCGGGAAGCTCAGTTCAAAGCCCTGGATATTCCTAATAGTGGAATGGCAGTGATCATCGACTTAGCAGATGCTCATAACCCCGGTGATATCCACCCCCGCAACAAACAGGATGTAGGTTGGAGGCTTGCTCAATGGGCACTTCATCAAACTTATGGGAAGAAAGATCTGATTCCATCCGGTCCCCTGCTTGAAAAACAGAAGATTGAAAAGGGGAAAATCCGGCTTTTCTTCAAATATACTGGTCGTGGCTTAATGGTCGGCGAGAAAAAGGGAACCGAACCAACCAAGCCATTACCAAATGGTAAGCTTGCCGAATTTGAAATTGCCGGAGCGGACAAAAAATGGTTTCCCGCCGATGCGCAAATCGATGGTCACCAGGTGGTAGTATCATCCACTCAGGTGAAAGCACCGATTGCTGTTCGCTACGCCTTCTACATCTGCCCAATTCGGGCAAACCTCTACAACCAAGAAGGTCTACCTGCCTCCCCTTTCCGTACAGACAACTGGTAAAAAAAGTTATTTATTGGGGAGGAAATCCTCCAATAAATACGATTACTGCATCAAGATTAACAATACTGGGGGTTTCATTCCTCAGCTTCTGCCCATCCATACCCCTGAATCAGTGCCAGCAAAGATGCGAAAAGAAACAAAGCAACAAACTGGTGAATCAAGGGAAGAAAGACTGGGTAATCACTAATGTAAAGAAGGGTGCCAACACCTAAAGCAAATTGCAGAGTAACAAAAAAGGCGGTGCGTTTGGTCCATTTCGAGAGCCAGACATTTAAGTATCCAGATTTGAGTGTACCCCAGCAGAAGTATAATACACCTGCTGCCAGGCATGTCCCCATCCAGCGATGGAGGAACTGAACAGAAAACTTATCGGATACAAAATTCGACCAAAAAGGAGATACTGAAAAGAGTGCCTCCGGCATCAACTCCCCACCCATCAGTGGATAGGTATTAAACCCATATCCTGCCTTCATGCCTGAAGTGAATGCACCATAAACAATTTGCAGACCTAGAACGGAAACCAATACAATGGCCCACTTTCTAAAGGTGTTGCCCGACAAGGATAATGTGCCTGGAGGTTTTTGCATCAAACCGAGCGAAGTCCACCAGGCCAGTCCAAAGATCGCAAAGGCGAGGCTCAAGTGCGCTGCCAAACGGAAATGGCTTACCTCGGGATCCTTGACCAACCCGCTCTTGACCATGTACCACCCCATCAGTCCCTGTGCACAAACCAGCAAAACCAGCAATGCCCCCTTCTTTTTCAAGGAACCAGAAAGCTTCCCCCTCAGCAGAAACCACAGGTAAGGCACTAAGCAAATAAGACCTACGATCCGGCCTAATACCCGATGTAAATACTCCCAGAAAAAGATATATTTGAATTCATCCAATGCCATCCCTTTGTTGACGAGCTTGTACTGGGGGGATTGTTGGTATTGAGAAAACTCATCGAGCCACGCCTGCTCACCGATGGGGGGAAGAATTCCAGAAACCGGACGCCAATCCACCATCGATAGCCCAGAACCAGTCAACCGGGTGATTCCACCGACGAGCAAAATTACCATGACACTTAGACAAACAGCCCGGAGCCACCAAATCAGAGTGGCATTATGGGAGAGACTATTTTCAGAATGATCCATGAGCGATTTTATTAATTTTCATACTTATCCTAACAGAGGAAAGGCTACCCGCAAAACTAATGCTTACCTTCAACGCAATCTGGAGGTGAAAAATCTCCCATTTTCTTTGCCAAATTTGTCATACCTGCAAATCTAACCGCTCTTTATTCCATGCTCATTCTATCCAATATCAGTAAACGATACGGGCCCAAAATACTCTTCAAAGAGATTTCCTTGCGGGTAGCCCGAGGAGAGCGAATGGGCTTGGTCGGTGCAAATGGAGCCGGCAAAACCACTCTCTTTTCCATCCTTCTCGGAAAAAACCAGGAAGATGAGGGATTGATCGAATGGGAAAGAAACATCCGTATTGGCTACCTCCCACAGGAGAGTGCCCCCGCCGGAGATGAAACGGTTCTCGAACTAGCCACTGCGATTTCCGAAGATCTTGAAAAGGTCATTCAAACACTTCGAACCTCCAGCGATGATTCACCGGAAAGAGCTCATGCACTTGAACGATTCGCTGAATTGGATGGATATAACCTGGAAGCTAGGGCAAAGAAAATTCTCGTCGGATTGGCCTTTCAGCAAAGTGATTTTGATAAACCGGCCAAAACCCTAAGTGGTGGTTGGATTATGCGGGCGCATCTTGCCCGTTTATTGGTGATGGACCCAGATCTCCTGATGCTCGATGAGCCCACCAATCATTTGGATCTGGAAACCTTAGGCTGGTTCCAGTCTCAGCTACAAAAATTTTCGGGGTCATTGATCACCATCTCACACGACCGGGAATTCCTCAACGGTGTGTGCACTGGCATTCTTGAGATCTCCAACCAAAAGATTCACCGCTACCAAGGAGATTTTGATCACTACCTTACCCAAAAGGAGGAAAGACGGGCTCAGCATCAAGCCGCCTACCAAAATCAACAACGGGAGATTGCTCATCATGAGGATTTCATCCGGCGCTTTCGTGCCAAAGCTTCCAAGGCATCCCAGGCACAGGCACGAATCAAGCTCCTGGAGAAAATGGAACGGATCGATCCACCCGAGCAAGCGGATGCAACCATTGCTTTTGCTTTTCCACAGCCCCCGAGGAGTGGGCAAAGAGTGGTTACCTTATCAGGTGTCCGTCAGGCATACGGAAATCATTTGGTCTACAATGATTTGAACCTGGAAATCGAAAAGCTGGAGAGAATCTCCCTCGTTGGCCCAAATGGTGCAGGTAAATCAACCCTGCTCAAAATTCTGGCCGACCTCGTTCCTCTCGAGGCAGGTGAACGCGAACTCGGGCACAATGTATCCGTTGGATATTTTTCCCAGCAAAGAGTGGAGACCCTGGATCTGAATCGGACGGTACTGGATGAATCTCTCCAACTAAGCACAGGTGTATCCGAACAAGAGGCACGCAATCTACTCGGGGCTTTTCTTTTTCGGGGAGATGATGTTTTCAAACCGGTCAAAGTTCTCAGCGGAGGAGAAAAAAGCAGGCTTGCCCTGGTAAAACTCTTGCTAGCCCCTCCCAACCTCCTGCTCCTGGATGAGCCTACCACCCACCTCGACATGGCCAGTATCGATTCCTTGGTTTTTGCCCTTGAAGGCTTCCAGGGCACCTTGGTATTTGTCAGCCACGATCTTCACTTCATCCGGAAATTGGGCAAGCGGACCATCCGTATTGAAGCAGGTAGAATCACCAATTATCCAGGAGACTATGATTATTACTTATGGAAGTCCGGTTCATCCAATGCCCAGTCTGGTCTGGTCGAAGGCTTGCGGGATGCCCGACCCGATCAACCAGCAAGCGAAAGTCACGAGCAAAAGTCCCTAAGTGCCAAGGATAAGCGGAGACTTCGTTCCCAAGAGAGAGAAAAGAAAAAAGCAGAGCGGGGAAAATTGCAGGATTTAGTGCGGAGACTGGAAAAAGAAATCATCGAACTGGAAGAACAACAAAGCATCATCAACGAACAGCTCTCAGGACCCGGAATTTATGACGATCCTGAAAAAGCGAAGGATCTTAATAGCAAAGCTGCCGGTGTTGCCCGACAACTCGAACAGCGTACTTATGAATGGGAAATCGAGGCCGAAAAATTAGTGGAGATGGAAAAGGATTAGTGAATAGATCATTGCTTTCCTTGGTTTTTCAAAATGTGCAAACCTGTCTTCCCTGAAACCACTAGGTTCAGCCATCCATTATCATCCAAATCTGCCACTCTGATTTATAGCACTGTATGCCTTGAAAAGCAGTTGCTTAAGCTCACCGACCTGAACCGCTTCTATCTTGGCAATAAAACCACGGGCATGAGCAAAGCGCACCCGTTCCTCATTCGCTATTTTGGAAAAATCCATTTCAGGACGATCATTGAAACGTTTCATGCCGTAGCCCTCGCCCCTGCTATCGGGATAAACCATCGCAACCATGTCTTCCTCCAAGCCCAGTTCTTTGATGTGCCAAGCCATCGCTCCCGACACATCCTCAATCTGGTTTTGATCCTTGGGTACAAACATGATCTTAAAGGAATCCTTTTCGTCATTGATTTCCCAGACCTCTGCAACCTTTCCCACCTCTTCGATACGGGATCTCAAATTACGGATATACTGAAGTAGTTCGACGCCAATCATTTTCATTAGCTCCCAAATTGGCTCACCGGGTAAGTGCTGAGCAGACTTCGCGAAGGCCTGAAGTATGGTAATATCAAGGGGGGAGTTCAGTTTACCGACAGTCTCCCGGCCTACGCCCAGCCACTCGGAAGTATCTTTAGGCCCCCGGCAGTCAAACCATTCCGCTACTTCCAACCATGGGCAAAAACTCAGGGCATCCTCGTAAATTCCATAGTGATCCAGCACCAAGGAAAGCGAGCAGGTTGGCTTTGAATCGCGGGCAAACTGATGGTGATCAAAATTATGGAGATCAGGCTCATGGCGGTGCCCTACATCAATTACCGCAATTTCGGGATTTAATAAGTCTTCTTCGGTTGGATCCTCCCGGAAAACAGGCACATCATGTTCTGCCAACAAAATAGCACAGGCAAGAAACTCGTCTTTATGGGCACCTCCGGGATGAGTGATAATTTTTTCGATCATAATTTAAATCTTCAAGTTGTGGTCATTGTTGCAGGAGTCGACTTTAATCAGCCCCGAAGATGTCCTTGTTGATGTAGGGCTTTTGATCTATGGTGAGTTTCTTGTGCTTCTTTTAGCACCCGGTATTAGGTGGAATCTTTTTTCAGTACACTATCTCAATTAGGTAGGCTCATGAATATTGAATCACCTTGATCCATTCATTTCTGTTAATCCGCAACTATTCTTCCCGTGTTTCAACTTATTTATCGAAAATTTGGCAGCCGCCTTCAAACAAAAGACGATCTCCTTTCCGGTCTCACCGTTGCCCTCGCCCTTGTGCCCGAAGCGGTCGCCTTTGCCATCATTGCCGGAGTTACTCCAATCATTGGTCTTTACGCCGCTTTCATGGTCTGCCTGATCACTGCTGTGCTCGGTGGTCGACCAGGAATGATTTCCGGCGCGACCGGTGCCCTCGCCGTGATCATGGTATCCCTGGTTTTGCTGGGCAATGAAAGAGGGGAAGCTCTGGGACTCGGTCCGGATATGGGCACCCAATACCTATTTGCGGCAGTTATTCTGATGGGAATGATTCAGATTGGATGCGGTATTTTAAAGCTTGGCCGCTTTGTCCGACTGATTCCCCAGCCTGTCATGTTTGGATTTGTGAACGGATTGGCCATTGTAATTTTTGAAGCCCAATTCCCCATGTTTACAGAAAGTCCGACAGTGCCCGGATCCGCCTTGCTTCAGGGTGGAGATCTCCACCTTATGGCCGGACTGATTGCCCTGACTATGGCAATTATTTTTCTACTTCCCAAATTGACCACCCAGTTCCCTTCCTCTCTGGCTGCCATCGGCACGGTTACCCTGGTGGTCATCGGGCTCGACCTTGACACCTTAGTCGTTCGTGATATGGCATCCATCGGTGGGGAACTGCCCAGCCTCGTATCTTTCACCATCGCCATGAATTGGGATACTCTCTATTTCATTGCCCCCTTCTCTTTCATCCTTGCCGCGGTTGGACTGATTGAATCCTTGATGACCCTGACCCTGATCGATGAACTGACGGAAACCCGAGGAAACAGCACAAGAGAATGCCTCGGACAGGGAGTGGCTAATGTGGCAACTGGTTTTTTTGGAGGCATGGGAGGCTGTGCAATGATCGGACAAAGCATCATCAATATACGCTCAGGTGGACGCGGTCGCCTCTCCGGAATCGCAGCTGGTCTATTTCTCCTCGCTTTTATTCTATTTGCGAGCCCCCTGATTGAAAAAATTCCGTTAGCTGCTCTCACCGGAGTGATGTTTATGGTGGTGATTGGCACCTTTGAATGGTCGAGCTTTCGCATCCTTCGAAAAATACCCAAGACCGATGCCTTCGTTCTCATTCTCGTATCTGGAGTCACGGTGGTAACCCACAACCTCGCCCTCGCGGTGATTAGTGGTGTAATTGTGTCCGCCCTCGGATTCGCCTGGAAATCGGCTCATCATATTCATCGGGAAACCAAAACTCTGGATAATGGAACCAAAGTCTATCACTTGAGCGGACCTTTGTTTTTTGGATCGGTCACCGACTTCAACCTTGGGTTCAATCCCGCCCACGACCCAGACTCTGTTATTGTAGACATGAAGGATTCGCGCGTCTGGGACCATTCCGGACTGGAAGCACTCCATAAACTCGGCGAGCGTTATCAGGCATCAGGAAAATCTCTCAAGGTTCAGCATATTAGTAAAAATTGCCGCAACCTTTTGAAGAAAGCGGGCAGTCTGGTGGAAGTGGAAATTCTTCCCGACGACCCAAGCTATCAGGTCGCCCAAATCAAAGTAGAGGAAAAATCTGCTGCCGCATCGTAGTGCAGTAACCGTGGTTACTACCCTGC
>Ga0255765_1003891_pt1 | contig 15456 bp, 12 predicted proteins | sample 041ome_8_FD_179965 | JGI IMG/M metagenome (GOLD analysis project Ga0255765, IMG submission 179965) | Coastal salt marsh microbial communities from the Groves Creek Marsh, Skidaway Island, Georgia - 041407BS metaG (version 2) | ecosystem: Environmental > Aquatic > Marine > Intertidal zone > Salt...
GGACCGCGTCGGCCCCGACGCGCCACGCGACGCCATGCGACGCCATGCGACGATGTACCCACGCCCTACGTAGACTGGTCTCGTGTGCTCCTATGTATGTAAATGCCACATGTCCGAGGATACCCATACCCACACCCACCCCCTCCCGCCTCCTATCGCACGCCATCGATGCCCATGATGTGCGCGTCGGGCGTCGGGCGTCGGGCGTCGGGCGTCGGGCGTCGTCGTCGTCGTCGTAAAATATAGTCGTCGTCGTCGTCGTCGTAAAATATAGTCGTCGTCGTCGTACAATATAGTCGTCGTCGGGCGTCGGGCGTCGGGCGTCGGGCGTCGACGTCACGCGGCACCGCACCCCACGCGCACACCGCAGAGAGAGGCAGGCACACGACGACGACGTTACACGACGACGACGCGGAGTTGAAACACGACGCGTTGATATCTGTATCAACGCGCCGCGTCTCGACGAATTGCGGAGACACGCGGCGCACCGACGACCGACGACCGCGACGATGACGACGACGACGACGACGATGACGAGGACCGTGATGGCGATAAAGCACGGGCACGGACGACGGGTGACGGCGAGTGGTGGTGCGCGTGGCGTGCGCGCGTGGCGTGCGCGTGGGATGGTGCGCGCACCGCGCACGCGTACGGGTGCGGTGAGCGAGCCGAGGACGAGCGAAACGACGTCGTCGAGCAGGGGTGGTGGAGGCGCGAGCAACATGAATGAGATGCGGAAACAAATGGCTGACGTGCGGAAACAAATGGAAGAGGACGAGGACCTGGGGATTTTAATGGCGGGCTTGCGAGGGACAAATATTGATGATAGTGATTTTGCCGCCGATGGTGTGACGATGAAGGTTGTGGATGTGGAGAAATTGGAGAACAACAAGTTTGGCGACGCGTTGCCGCTGTATTACGACCCAGAGTTGATTGCGCAATACTGGGAGCGGCGTCCGGCGGCGGTGGCGCAGCGCATGTTTCAGTTGAGCACAATTGGTGGTTCCTTTATCACTGGGTTGATTAGTGATTTTGTCACAAAGTCTGTGGATAAGAACGCGGTGAAGCGGGCGATTCAGTTGAGAGAAATCGTCACCTCGCTCGGCCCGGCGTACATCAAATTAGGACAAGCGTTGAGCATTAGACCGGACATTTTATCCCCAGCGGCGATGAATGAGCTCCAAAAGTTATGCGATAAAGTACCAAGCTTTGATAATGGCTTGGCATTCGCAACATTAGAGGCTGAATTGGGTTGCAAGTGGCAGGAGGTGTACTCTGAACTCGGGCCCGAACCCGTGGCGGCGGCGTCCCTGGGTCAAGTGTACAAAGGCAAGTTGAAGGATACTGGCGAAGTTGTGGCGGTCAAGGTGCAGCGCCCGGCGGTGTTGGAAACGGTTTCCGTCGATTTGTTCGTGTTGCGTAAAATCGGTGTCTTCTTGAAGCGATTCCCAGCCATTACCACGGATGTCGTCGGCTTGCTCGATGAGTGGGCTGCGCGCTTCTTTGAAGAACTCGACTACAACAGAGAGGGTGAAAACCAGACAAAGTTTGCGGAGAGTATCAAGGTTGATTTACCTCAAGTCGTGGTTCCGAAGACGTACGCCAAGTACACTCGTCGTAAGGTGATCACCTCCGAGTGGCTCGAGGGCGAAAAGCTGTCGCAGTCAAACGAGGACGACGTCGGCGACTTGGTAAACATTGGAGTGATTTGCTACCTGAAGCAGCTCCTCGATACGGGTTTCTTCCACGCCGATCCGCACCCTGGTAACTTGATTCGCACTCCTGATGGAAGACTTGCGATTTTAGATTTCGGTTTGATGACGGATATTGACGACAACATCAAGTACGGTATGATTGAGGCGATTTCTCATTTGATCCACCGCGACTACGAAGCCATCGTGAAGGATTTTGTGACGCTTGATTTCATCCCTGAAGGTACTGATTTGAAGCCAATCTTACCGGTGCTCGGGCGCGTCTTCGATACCGCCCTCGAGGGTGGTGGGGCGAAAAACATCAACTTTCAAGAGCTCGCCGCGGATTTGGCGCAAATTACGTTTGACTACCCGTTCCGCATTCCACCGTATTTCGCGCTCATCATTCGAGCGATTGGTGTTTTGGAAGGTATCGCACTCGTGGGCAACCCCGACTTTGCTCTCGTTGACGAAGCTTATCCGTATATTGCCAAGCGTTTGTTGACGGATGATTCACCGCGTTTGCGCGAGGCGCTTCGGTACATGGTGTATGGTAAAAATAAAGTATTTGACGCCGACCGCATGATTGATCTTCTCGAGGCTTTGGAAACGTTCAGACAAGCGAGTCAAATGTCCATGGGCGATCCGAATATGCCTGCTGCGAGCCCGCGTTTAGCTTTGGCGAGCGCGTCGGCGCCGGCGACTGCCGCGTCGGAGAACGCCACGCGAGAGGCGTTGCAATTCGTCTTGTCTCCGGATGGCGCGTTTTTTCGCGAATTCTTGTTGGATGAAGTCGTCAAGGGCATCGACGCGTTGTCACGCGACAACGCGATTCGCGTTCTGACGCAATTTGGTCTTCAAGACGCGCGAGTGCCCTTGTTCTTCCCTGGTTTGCCGAGCATGATTAACTTGTCGCCCTCGATGACGAAGGATGACAAGGAGACGCTCGCGAGCACGACCAAGTTGCTCAACTTTTTGTTGCGCGGTAAACGATCGGACAACTTGGGTGATTTGAACGCGAATGACTTCACTAATTTCGCTTCGGGCACGTCTCGAGCGAACCAGCAGAAGGCATTCAACGAAATTTCTCCTTTCTTGCCCGCCGTGGCGACTCAAATCGTCCCCGAACTCGCCAGTCGCTTGAGTTCGCGCCTCGCCGCTCGCGCCATTCGTGACGTCTTCGGCGCCGTGCCTGCATAGCGTGCGTAGCGACCACGAAAGCCAAACCTATTGATTTTATATTTAGTGTGATTGATCTACCTTACGAGTAGATACAGCGTGTACTTTTAATGAATAATAGAGAGCACTGCAGCAGAACGAAGCACATTACTGTGCGCTACCAATGTATCACGTCCACTTAGGGCTCAGCGCACGCAACACGTCGTGCGCGCGCTCGTCTCGATCCGCCTTTTAGCGACGCCGTCGTCTACGCACGAAAGATGAAGGGTAACAACCAATTACCTAACGCCCATTTCAAGAAGGACTGGCAAGGCAACGCCGGCCCGTGCCGTGTGCGCACGTGGTTGAACCAAGGTACGTCTGAACGCTCGAGCGATGGCGCATGCGATCTAGGTCTTCAACGATGACGGTGTTCGTGACGTATGCATCGCACGCGATGCGTGCACGCGCAACAACGCGCATGCATGTGATTACGGACAAATATGTTTATTCCCGTGTGATGAATCCCATCCTCGCGCTCGTACTGACCGTCGTCGTTTTGTGTTTGTTTCTTCCCCAATCATCAGCTGGCCGCAAGAAGTCTCGTCGCAACGCGCGCGCCACCAAAGCGGCCAAGACGTTCCCGCGTCCGGTCGCTGGTGCCTTGCGCCCGGTTGTGCAATCGCAAACTCAGCGTTACAACTTCAAGAAGCGTCTCGGTCGTGGCTTCACGCTCGATGAGCTCAAGGTACGTCGCATCGCTCGTCCATTGTCGCGTTCCCAGGCACTGACCTATGCGCGTGTTTTTCTTTACAATCACAGGCGGCGGGTGTCTCCAAGAAGATGGCCCCGACCATTGGTATCTGCGTTGATCACAGACGCCGTAACCGTTGCGAGGAATCCTTGGCGGTAAGTACTCTTCATTCGACGTCGCGGCGCGCGCGGAACGGGTCATGGGCGATGTCGCCCTGGCACTCTAGGGTTTGTTTCGAGCGCGTACTGACCCACAACTGTTTTTCTGACTATTATAGTTGAACTCTCAACGCCTCAAGGACTACATGGCTAAGCTCGTGTTGTTCCCGCGCAAGAACTCCAAGCCGAAGCACGGTGACTCTCCGGCGGCTGACCTCGCGGCGGCGACGCAACACAAGGGTGCTACCGTCATGCCGATCGAAAAGGTTGCGAAGACTGTTGAGATGGTGGCTGTTACCGAAGAGATGAAGGCGTTCGGCGCCTACGGCAAGCTCCGCACCGAGCGCATGAACGTTCGCCAAGTTGGTCCGCGCATCAAGAAGGCGATCCAAGCCGAAAAGGATGCGGAGGAGAAGGCCAAGTTGGACAAGCTTTAGGAGAACTTGACAAGCTTAAAATACGCCTTCGTTGGAACGACGAAAGTGAACCTTCTTAGATTTGGGATGATGATTATGTGATTTCTCGACGACGATAGCCACGTTGAAATTGTAAAAAGCACACGGAGATGAGTGTTTAAACGTTGCGTCATTCAAATTCGCACGGTTGCTTTCACAACTACACATGAGCTGCGCGCGACGAGGCTTGACGCTCGCGCTAGAAAAAATCCAACTGTTTCCCTTGAGCAATTCTTTTCCGCACTTTTGCACACGCGCACTCGTCATGGCGTCTTACACGAGCGCTCAAACGACACACACGACTCGCGTTTCTCGCGTTTCCCGCTCCGTACGTTCAGCGAATGTGTGCATCGATCCCCACTCGTCGTCGTCTCGTGTATATCCAGCGGATCGTATCGCGCGCGACTTCAATCGTTATCTTTACCAGTCGCCCGTACTGACGATCGCACACTGTCGCGCACAACGCAGGTGAAAACGACGCGTCATTCCATCACTCCTCGTGCGGTGCATGAAGTCGCACAAGTCGCCGCTGGCGGTGGCATGACTGCGTTCTTCGCGTTAGCTGGCGTCGCTGCGGCTGCGACCGCCGGCGCCACCAAGCGCATTGAAGCTCGCATGGAAGAGGCTATGGATGTAGCCAAGAGCAAGGGGATTGATTTGAGTGATTTATATTATGATTTTGACTTACCTGGAGATGCCTATCCTTTTGGTGACGCTGAAGGCATGGATTGGGTGCCAAAGGATTGGAAGCCACCGAAGAAAGGCGACATGAAGTATTTGCCGTCGCGCATGCTCGGCATGGTGCAGGTGCGCATCAGCCTCTATGATTTATTACAAGAATGCGAACAGAAGAACATTGACGTGAGTGATGTGTGTGTTCCTTTCGAGGGCTACGAAGGGCCTTTCGACACCAACCAAAAGCGCATGATGGAGCTTCGCAAGCGTCTCGGCAAGTAATCTAAAATACCCGTACCCACCGTAGCGACTAAGACTAATCTACAATAATCAAACAACTGTGCATTAACACGCGTACGTTCAAGACGATGACCCGCCGATCACTTCTTATCGATGGTATCCCACACGCCACGTCGTTGCAAGGTGGGCGTTGGCGCGGCGTGCGTGTTGCTCCTTTCTGGCGCGATTAACACCGGATAGATGGAGCTCGTGAGCACGGCGGCGGTAGCGGCGGCTATGAGTACTCCGAAGACAGCTTTTCCACTCGTCGGTGTCGGTGACATCGTGTCGGCGTGATGCGTGGCGCGCTGTGGCGCGCGCGTATAGAGACTTCGTGCTTGGAAAAATAAGTTATTTTTTATGACGAGTGTTTCTACTGGTCCTACTGGTACCTTTGTTCTATGATTTCTTCGATGAGCTTGAGTTTCGCGACGTTCGATTTGATCGCTTCACCCTGCTCGGTGAGCGCTTTACGCACGTTACGATCTTCGGCGCTCGGCTCGGCGTATCCAGCTCCCCCGTTGACGCGGCGAGACCCGACGTATCCGATGTCGTCGTCTTCTCGCTCCGTCGCTACCGCCGCACGTTCGCTTAATTCTTCGATACGTTGTTGAATTAGAGGTACATCCGCGTTGTACGCCTCCATTTGTGCTTTAAGCACTTTTTCGGCTTTCGTGAGCGGGTGAGGAATCTTCTTTTCGCGTTCGGCCAAGTTGCGTAACTTGACGCGAATATCTTCATGCGTCGTTGCTGCACTTTCTATGCGCTCAATGAGCATATTGTGTCGCTCGATCGCGTCATTTGCACTTTTTAATAGTGCCGTGACTTCATCTTTTTGACGTTTGATTTCCGACTGCAGACGAAGAGCCGTGGTGCGTACCTCGTCGTGCACGTCGCGCGCGTAATCGACGTAGATTTCTTTTAAAGCGCTCGCGCACTTTGCTAACGCTTCATTCGAGCCTTGGTCACCAATCTTCATATCAGCGTCAATGCCTGCGTCTTTCATGATTTCCTCAATCGTCTTCAACTTGTCTCTTCTCACGCCTTCTGCTAACGCTCGCAACTCACTTCTGGAACTCGCCTCGAGCATTTGTGGCTGCATCGCCACGGCGGATTTTGATGGCGTCGTAATCTCGCTAGACGTTTCCGCGACGGCACTCACCGGTGGAGGAATGAGCATTCTATACGTTCCATCTCGTCTAAGCGCGACAACGACGCCTTCAGCTAAAGGATCTCCGAGGGGGTGTAAGCCCAGAAGAGGAGCGTCGACGTCGCACAACGTCTCAACGTGCGGCAAAGGAAGCGACTCTGCCTCATTTTTATTTTCATCCACCATATCTTCTGCAGCCATTTCGAGTACGGGCAACCACGTGAGAATAATTGAGTGCACGACGCCGTTAATGCATGCAAACACGCGCTCGCGCAAAGCTGGATCCCAACGCACGCTTGCAAATTGTACCTTGGCTAGACTCTGAGTGCCAGGCGATGAACTCAACTGTATGGTGTCGACGGTCATCAAAGATGGGAGCCCTTCTGCCGATGCTGATGCGTTGGACATCGTAAACGTATACCCACGCATGTTTTGAAATGGTCCTTCGCACCAAGCGGGTTTTAATTCACTCGGGATAATGTGTATGTGCACGGCGCCGGCGTGTAGCGTCGCGACAACGTTACCACTCCCTCCACCACCCGAGAACGCGGAAACAGCCAACTCCAAGGCGTCTTCTTCGGCATCACTACCAGTCATACGAGGCGCTTGACGACGGGGCAATGGTCCTTGTAACGCTACTGGAGCACCGGTATCGCTCGCAGCCGCGTGCGCCGCGACGACTGGCAAGCGCTTGTCGCTCAAATCTGGAAACGTATCATCCATCCACATCGCCGTAGTTTCATTTTCGACCGCTAAATTCGTTAAAGTCACTCTCGGATACTTTGCTCCGCGCGCGACGACTGGGCACATCCCGTGAACGTCACCAGATTTCGTGAGAAAGTAAACCGTAAACGCACCCCAACCGTTGGCCGGCGCAAACGCAAAGTCTACAACGTCTGGCCGCACAGGCGATGATTCGGGAAAGCTTCCATCGATATCAAGCCTCCACGATTTTTCCACGATTACTTCGCCGCTGCTCGCTACGTCGTCGCAATTAATCAACCGAAACACGCCATCAGAAGTCAACATCGCGAGCGTGGCGTCGGCGTTTGGATGCCACGCGCACCGCACGACTCTCGTACTCGCCACCGCTTCGAATGCGTCTTCGCACACCCTCGCGGTAACGCACGTGCGATCGCTCCCAGCAGTGGAGCTATCACTCGCACTCAAGCACGCCACATAGCACGCCGCCCGCCGTCGTTCGCCCGCGCCTTCGCCTCCGCGGCCGTGTACGCACGCCAACCGCCCGCTCGGGCTCGTGCACACATGCTCCGCCACGAACGTCGGGGCGTATTGTGGCAAATACCGCGTCGCAGGCAAATACCCGCTCGCGATCGTCGACGCATCGACATCTCGAGCGTACGACACGACGTCGCGGCTCGGGGTCGATCGAATCTCCCCACGGGCGTTCACAACGTACACAACCCCACGCTCGTCTTCAGAGACGGCGTTCGTGCGCGACATGGCGCTTTCGATGTCATCTACGCGTTGATGAGCGCGTGATAATCTCGCGTCGTCGACGGCGACGTGATCGAAGAGCGACGGTGAGGATGAAGCGGGCGCGAACATGTCGTCGCGCGCGCCTCGCAGTGGAGGTTGCGCAGTCGTCGCGCCGCGGTTACTTTATTCATTTTCAACTCGTCAGTCGTAAAGCGGGCCAACAATTCGCGCAGTGCGTAGGGATAATTGCGATTTAAAAGATATCACATTCATATTCCATACGGTGCTTTTCATGGCTAAGTGCTCAGACATTGATGAAGAAGACGTTCTTTGCGCTTAAAATTTCAATGTCGCGCTCGATGCGCTCGAGTTTCACCTCGTGCGCCTCTTTGCGCGCCCGTCGCGATGGCGTGTCCACGACGAATGGAAGTTTCTGGTACGATGCGTTAATAGCGTCGTACTCCCGTCGTAATCCCATGATGAGAGATTGTTTTTCATCCTCTGACATGCGCCCGCGCGACGCCTCTTCGAGTTTAATTTTAGCGCGCGTCTCCTCCTCGAGGCGCCGAGCGTCTTCGCGCTCACGATTCATGCGCACGAGATACGCCGGTACGTGCCCATGTTCCGCATGAAAAACCTCGTCATTGTTGTCGACATCGTCGTCGACATCGTCGTCGTTATCACCACCTAATCGCGCCCTCCCCATGGCTTCGCGCTTGTTTTCCCGAATGAAATCCCGAGCGTCGTCGCGCGCGCTCGCCGGCGTCCACGTCGCCTCGCGAACATCGCTCGGCACCGGTGGCTTGCGCACAATCTTGACCCACGTCATCCCAGGTGCGTTCACGTCCCCGAGAACCACCTCACGCGCACCTTCCGCCGCCGTTCGTCCTTCTTTCGACCGCAAATACGTCCACCGTCCTCGACGCCCGCGCCCCGTCATCGTGGTGGTATTCTTAGCATCGCCATTCGTCTCCACGTCGTCGCGCGCGCATCGCGACGGCGGCGCACCGAACGTGCCGTATCGTCCACATCCCCGTCTATATCCTCGTCGTCGTCCCCAGGCGTGGTCGTCCGCCATGCCCGTCGTCGTCGTCGTCGTTCGTCCAGTCGTGCGCGCGACGGTTAATGTCGCGCGTGCGACGACGGGCACCCAACCCTATACCGCTTGGCGGCGGTATGGTGCGAATGTCCATTTTGGCACGTCGCACATTTCGGCCCGTAGACGCGTGGTCGCCGCGATTTACGCCGTAGGGCGACGTAGAGGCATTTATAATTCTGTTATCTACATCTTCTTCAACGCATGTACTATGTTTTGTTTACAAAATCAGTCAACGAAGCGTGTGCAAAAACTTGTGACTGGCTTTTAATCGGACGCGCGCTACGTGAGAGAAGGGACCATCTCCGGTGCGAGCATCCACTTAATTGCGCCGATACCGTAGCCGTGGCTTGAAAATCTATCAGCAAAGCTGAAGGAGCCTGTGGGGCTGTAGTATGCGTTGCTCACATCAAAGTCCGAGCGCAGCGTGTCCCTGTCGTAAGGCCCCCGCTTGGCGGCGGCAGCAGTAGATTCGTAACCGGAGTTCGCGTACGCAGCTCTGATGGCTTGCACTTTCAAGGCGCCATTTTCAACGTACACGCGAATCCTGACCATTTTAAGATGGCCGCTGATTGTGCCCAGAATCCAACGCTTTTCAGTTGCGGTTGGAGTCCATTTCTTGTCTACGACTGCCGTGTACATACCAACGCAGTGGCCGTTCATGATTGACTGACCACACGGTCCACCAGAGATGGGAATAAGGCGCCTCGCATCCAGATCTTCGCCCCATGTTCCTGGAGCATAGAGCTGGTCAGTGGTGAGATACTTGGCATTCGAGAACTTTCGCATGGCGATGGATGGGCGTGGATCCCCCATTTTTGCGATGGTGTATTGAACTCTCATCATCCCATAGTTGGACGTCGCCACTCCAGTATTAAGCATAGACGGTACGTCGTAGACAGCAGAAGCGCAGTCAATATATTGGCACTGTGACTTGAGCGGAATGTTCATCTGACTGGACTGGCACACGTGAATATGGTCGTCTTGCAGCTTGACATCGATGACGATCGTCTTCATGTTTGACCTATCATCCGCTTCAATAGTATGAAGCAACCAGCGTGCCTGTGTCTGAGACTCAGAGTACGTAGTATCGCGTGAGCTCGGTGAGCGGTTGACGGATTTATCGTCCACGAGGAACAGAGCATGGTAGAGCGTGAACAACCTAGCGTCGTCACCTTCGCCAAGATCCAGAGTCGAGCTGTCACAATTCGGAATCGTGACGCCTTCATCTGTGATTTTCATGCTGTACGATGAATCGACGTAGCTACTGCAATCTTTCGTGCAATTTCCGAAAACTGTTTCAATCGATGCTTTATTCGTCTCGAGCGTCCTCACGCGGTTAAAGTACTCGCCATACTTCTGCGCGCAAGACTTGTATGCCAGTGGTGAGTCAGAGTCGCCGATTTCATAAAGCCACTCGTCCGTCGCTGTATTCTTAAGCGCGAAGCCGTATTCGAAATCAACCTGATCGGTGTCCAACACGTATCCGTACTCATTCCCAGACGGCAATTTTTGCCGCACCATCTTCAACGCCTTCTCCTTAGTGAAGAAGTCAGGCGTGTCGTAGTTGTGCTTCACCAAGTACGCCTCCTTGCTCCCATCCAAGAAGAACGCCGAGTGCTTTACCGCTAACTCGCGCGGTTTACACGCCGTGTGCAAGATATATCGCGATTGAGACGAGCCTGTCGGCTTCGGAGCGAGCAACACCCCCGAGGCGGGTTCCCACAGAGAACCCCCGAGGCGTTCCGAGCGCGCGATCTGAGCGACCGCGAGGACCCCGGCGAGCGCGAGCGCGACCAAAACGATGACGCGCGCGGGATGTTCCTTCGCGCGTCCGTGCAGCAGCGGTTGTTGTTCGTCCATCGCGGTCGGTCGCGGGAGACAATCAGTGACCACGGCGCACGGCCGCGAAGGGTGTTGGGCCCGCACGGCGACGAAGTAAGGTCCAGCTTTTTGGATTCTAGAATTTCGCGGGTCCGAAATACGAGCCGTGTGTCCGAATTTTCGCTAAAAACACCCGCGTGTGCGGGTTACATGTCCCCCACCCTTATTATTGATTGAAAACGACCGGTTCGGCGTGCGAACGAACCCCGGGCGCGGGACGAACACACCGCGACGCCCGAGTGGTGGACACGGGTGTGGAGACGCAGGACGCACGACGCAGGACGATACGCGCCATGGCGTTTGATTTAACCCGCCTCCTGCGCGCGCTGCCGAAACCGCGCATGCGCGCATCGGTGGATTTGTTGCTCGCAGTGAGCGCGATGAAGGCCAACGACGTGAATATGTTTAGACGTACGTTGGAGTCCGCGCAACGACGGGCTGGGGAGGAACACGCGAATATCGTCAGTATTAAGTTTAACACCTTGAGTGGGAGAAACTTAACGTTGCTCAGTGAGGCGTTGGCGACACACAAGGTGGAGTTTGTTGAGGTGTTGTTGCACGAATTCAACGCGGATGTGTCGGTGGACGTGAACGGGAGCAATGTCATTGAAATAGCGCTCGAAAGTCCGAATTTCGCGCAGTTTGATGTGTTAATACTCGCTCGCTTGCGCGATGTGCTGAAACCGAAGCAGAGTTTGGAGGATTTCGTTCGTGCAGTGGCGCCGGGCGCCGTGAACCAGTTCCTCGAGTGGCAGTCGAAGACGTCTCCGGCGGCGGATACCATTCCACTCGGTGTTCCGGTTGTGAATCGCGCATCAGTGTCTTCGGGTACGAGTACGCTTCCGTATGAAATGCGCGAGGAAGTGTCCGAAGTTGTGACGTACACGTACGAACCCGCGACGACGACGAGCGCGAGCGTCGCGAATTCGTTTTCTCCCGTCGTGTCGGGGCAAAATGCGACTAATGCAGAGGACATTCAATCCCGAAAGAAAGAACGCGATGCGCTAGACTACATCGTAGAAGTCATGCAAGAGATTCCAGGGTTCGAGCTCGAAATGATGCGCATCGAAGGTGGTGACGAATCGGAAGCTGACAGAATGTACGGCGGCGCTCTGTCGAGACTGCTCTTCATTGAAAACGCGCTCTCCGGCTACATGATCAAGCTCGACGGTTTGCTCGACGGCGAAGCGGATAACACGCCTGAGCTTGTGCGGCGTTATAGGAAGCAAGCCAATACGAAGTTGTCTAAATTAGTTCAATCTATAGATGAGCTGATAGCCGAACGGCTGGCTCTGGCAAACGATCCGTCGTCGCCGTCAGTGCCTCAACCATCGTAGTCGTTAGTCGTAGAAATTGTACAGTGTACTGTACATGTAAATATTACACACAAAACGCTCGTCAACATCGTCTAAGAAGCATCCGCAACGCGTCGTTCAACCTCGCGTTCGAGCACGCGCGTCAGAAACCCTTGACTCAACATATCCTTCACCGCCATGCCCGACTCTGCGCTCGCGTTGAACACGTCGAGTATCGCGGGTGGTGAAATCGGCAGAAACAATTCGGCAAGAACTCGAATAGAGTTTGCGATGCGTGCGATATTTTCACGCTGTCTCTCGTAAACACTTTCATTTGCAGCATTCAAGTCGTCAATCACGTCGTTTGGTTCGCGCCTAATCTCCGTCTCTCTCGGCTCCGTCGCCGAGGATGGCGCGCCCACCCACACAAACCCGTTGCACCCGAGTAAAATTTCTACGTCGTTCACCCCTTTTTCTATCTCCTCCCCAGTATCTAACTGCAATCTATGAAAATGCTGCGGAAGTCGTTTCACCAACGTTGGCGTCACGCGCACGAGTTGACCCCGCTTCAGGGCGCCGTATTTCAACGACCGCGTGTGCAAGGCGGCGGCGCCATCCGAATACACGCTTTGAACCTCCGCGCTCACCACATCGTCTTCCGCGTATAACCCACGCATGTTGAGCTCATCCACATCATTCCTACGACGTTGAACATTCCCTGGTAAATGTACCGCGGATAATTGCAACACCGCCTCTTGCCTCGCGTTTACGTCGAGCTTCCAACGCTTCCCGCTAATCGCGCGCACCCGTCCCAGCACCACGTCCCCGGTCTCCGGCGCATACCTCGACTTCAACCCCCGCACGCTCACGAGCTTATTCACGCGTTCAACCACACCCGCGGTGGTGGCGATCAATTTCGTGCCACACATCGACGTCCGCGTACCGTGTCCGCGAAGAAACCCATCGTCCGCATCGACGCCTGGAATCACATCCCCGGGCGCCACGAACACGAACACCGACGCGCGCAGCGCACCGTCGGGCACGGGCGCGTGTTCCAGCGCCGTCTTGGCGCGTGCGTACGCCACGTGCGATCGGTCTCGCGCATCCGTGAACGTCACGCCCATATCGCGTTGTGACGCGCGCGCGCGACACCCAACCGCGGCGTCGCCGATGACGATGTTTTTTGTGTGTGCGTGCGTCGTGTGTATGTGTGGTCGCCATTCCATTACGCGCCGTGTGTGTGTGTGTGTACGCGCGCGCGCGCGAACGGGTCGAGGGATAGTGTACTATAAGGACACGGCGACGGCATGCCTCGAGCGCCCGCGACGACGCGCGCCGGGACGACGACCGGCGGTGGGAAAGGAGGACGGATGAAACCCGCAAAGGCGGCGGCGGCGGCGGCATCGACGACGACAAAGACGACGACGACGACGACGCACGTGGATGTGGAACAAGTGCGTAAGGCGGTAAACGCGCTGGCGACGCATGTAGTACGCGCGGCGAACGAACGCGATGCGAAAGGGTTATTTGAAGACGATGCCGAGACGTATTCGGTGTTGATTTCCCTGAGGAAAGCACCCAAGGAACCGACGTCGGCGAGGTTGATTGCGGTGCCCGTTCCGCACGCGTTGTTAGATTTGGAAACCGCAGAGCTGTGTTTGATTGTGAAAGATCATCAAGGTGAAGGGCATAAGGAAGCGAAGAAGCGCGTGGCGGAGATGGCCAAGTGTGGCGTAGCGAAAGTGTTGGGGATTTCCAAGCTCAAGGCGAATTACAAGGCGCACGAGCAAAAGCGAAAATTGTGCGACTCGTACGACATGTTCTTAGCGGATGATCGCGTGCTTCCAATCTTACCCAAGCTGCTCGGGAAGAATTTTTTCAAGAAGAAGAAGCAACCAGTGGCGTTGGATTTAACGAAGAAGGATTGGGTGGCGCAAGTACATCGAGCGGTGTCCGCGACGTACTTGCACGTCTCCGGCGGTACGTGCGTCAACGTCAAGGTGGGGAAGAGCACGATGGATGTGGAAGATATCGTGGAAAACACGATGGCGGCGATCGACGGCGCGGTGAGTAAAATTCCTCGTAGATGGGGTAACGTGCAGAGTATCTACATGAAGACTCCAGATTCGGTGGCTTTGCCAATCTTCACCGCCGCTCCAGAGTGAGACGAGACGAGCGACTGCGATTTAGTAAAGGGAGAAAGGAGGAGAGATTCTCTCGCGTTTGTGTGTGTTTGTTATAACTAGTCATATATCACAATGAATCGTGTGAGTACTCGCACGTCTAGATCACCGCGCGCGCGTTGCGGTCTAAAATGGTGGTAAATGGTCCAATTATCCTTGCGCGTAACGCTTTGTCCACTCGCAAGCCGTCTTGTCGTGCGCTTCGCGTTCGTTCAAGAATTGCTGCGCGATGGAGCCCACCAACGGATCGTGCTACGCGCGATGGAAAACGTAATGATCTGTCAGTCGTCGACGTCGTCCTTGACGCAAATACGGTTCGGTTTGCGAGTGCGCGAATACGACGACGAGCGCGAAACACGCACCGGGTTGGCGTCTGTCAACAGCGAACAGATGGACAACAAAACCTTGGAAATCGTCAACGCCGGTGACCATTGCTCCTTCAAGATATCAAGACAGATTTGTCCCGAACTGTTGACGTTACAGTGGTAGATTCGCGTGCGAAACGTCACTTTCGGCGGCTTAAATGGGTAATCCGTCGGAAACTGAATATCCAAAAAGAAGACGCCATCCTTGTACGGCGAATCTGCGAAACGAAAAGCGAACGACGACACGACACTGCGTAAGTACACGTAACCGTGTCACACACACACACACACGCGCGCGCACACAACTTTCGCGAACGCGTGCGCGGCTACACCCAAACCCCACGCGATCGCCTTTGCCTCCACCTTGTCCCCGGCGCGCGCAGTCAGTAAATTCAAACACGCACCGCTCGGGCCCACGATGGTGGACACCCACTCGTACAAGTTATCCCCTTTCGGCCCCGCGCTGCAGTTCGTCGGCGGCTCTAACGAAATCTCCGCCAACTCCTTTTGAATCCTCTTCGCACTCGACGACAACGACTTTCCCGACATCGCGCTCGTACGCCGCAATCAATCAATCAATCAATCAATCAATCAAATCGAAACCGAAACCGAAACCGAACCCACGGCGCGTCCGAGCCAAGTCGTCGTCGTCGTCGTCGTCGTCGCGCGTGTCGCGCGTGTCGCGCGTGTGTCGCTGCGCCTGTGTGTGTCGCGTCTGTGTCGCCGCGTCCGCGAATCCCCGTGCGTCGATCGTCGTCGTCGCCCGTCGTCGCCCGTCGTCGTCGTCGTCGTCGCGGTGTGTCGCGCACGCACGCCCCATCGACGCCCCATCGACGCCCCATCGACGCCCATCGACACCCATCGACGATGCGA
>Ga0255765_1003905_pt1 | contig 15417 bp, 10 predicted proteins | sample 041ome_8_FD_179965 | JGI IMG/M metagenome (GOLD analysis project Ga0255765, IMG submission 179965) | Coastal salt marsh microbial communities from the Groves Creek Marsh, Skidaway Island, Georgia - 041407BS metaG (version 2) | ecosystem: Environmental > Aquatic > Marine > Intertidal zone > Salt...
CACCATCCATAGCCGCTCGATTCAGTCATTCATTCGATTCATTCGTTTCATTCATTCAAACAAACACCGTCGACGCGGCGGGCGCGTGCGGGCGCCGAGGAGGAGCGGTAATGAGCACACACATGTCACATGTCACATGTCAATATCTGTAAAATATCTTACACGTTTCTAGCACCTACTGCGCGCGAGAAGGCGACGACTAACGCCACGGGGCTTTAAGGGTGAGAAAGCCAGAACGGCCCATTTTTTGCACATCCATGGCTATGAATTTAAAGACTGGCCAGGATAACGTCCTGCCTAGAGGACGCAACCAACGGTTCCGAGACGCCACCGGCGCGAACTCACTCCACGGTGCCGTCGCGCACGACTTGCCTACGTCTAAGACTTTCATATCTTCCACGTCCTCGTCGCTGAGCTCAAAGCTAAACAAATCAGCATTACTCGCGATGCGAGCCGCGGATGTCGATTTCGGAATGACGACCACGCCGCGTTGAACATTCCACCGCAACACCACCTGCGCGGGCGTCACACCGTGCTTTTCAGCGAGTCGCTTCAACGTTGAGTGCTCGAAAAGTTCACCGCCCTGCGCCAACGGCGAATACGCAGTCACCGTCACGCCTCTCGATTGCGTGTATTTGACTAACGCGTCGTTGCTCCACAGCGGGTGCGTTTCAATTTGATTGCACGCCGGCTTGATCGTGATTCCATCATCATCCAGCAGCGCCGCAAGTTGCGTCTCGTTAAAATTACTCACCCCTATGTGTTTTACGAGCCCATCTCTCACGCAACGCTCGAGTTCAAGCCAACACTCGCGTATCGACGCCTCGGCATCCGGTTGCAGCACCGTCCCCCGTCGCCAACACACCGGCCAATGAATCAAATACAAGTCCACATACTCGAGCTGTAAATCCTTCAACGTCGTTTCCAACGCCTCTCGTACGTCTTTCGGTCGTCGACGATCGTTCCACAACTTGCTCGTCACGAAGAGCTCGTCCCGTCGGCTCGCACACGCCGCGAGCGCCTCTCCAACCTCCCACTCGTTCGCATACGCCGCCGCGCAATCAACGTGCGTGTACCCGCACGCAATCGCCGCCGTTACCGCCTCGCGCACCTCATTCGGCTTCGCTTTCCACGTCCCCAGACCGACGGGTGGAATCTTCATCGTCGATGAAGGCGCCGTCGCGTTGACCATCGACGCCGCCGCGGTCGACGTCGCGTGCGAACCGCTCGAACGCGCCGACGTCGACGACGGTGCGTTCACGCTCGTTATTCTGCGCCGCGACGTCCCGTGTGCCGTCGTCGTCGACGTCGAGGTCGTCGCGCGCATAGCTGTGACGTCACTCGCGCGCACGGCGGCGGCACGAATCTCGAGGCATGGACGACGTCGACGTCGATCGCGAGCGCTTGCTCGCATCGCATGCGATGGAGGCGTCGTCGTCGCGCGCAGAAGTCGCGCACCAGGCGTCGATCGCGGCGCCCGTGAGCGTGAGCATGCTCTCGAACCGCGCGCGCGACTTGATAGGCATCGCATTCGTGGGGCATTTATCCTCTCGCGGTGCGTTCGATCTCGCGGGCGCAGCGCTGGCGAGCACGCTAGCCAACGTCACGGGCCTTTCGTTGATTGTGGGCATGGCGAGCGCGGTGAATACGCTCGCGGGGCGGAGTTTTGGACGCGGGGAGTACGAGGGCGTGGGCGCGACGGCGAGACGCGCGTGCGCGATTTTATGCGTCGTGAGCGCGATGATTAGCGTGGTGTGGTGGAATGCGACGGAGGGAATTTTAGTTGCGTTGGGTCAACCGCCAGGGATTGCACACGCGGCGGCGGTGTATGTCAAAGGTTTAACTCCTGGGCTGTTTGCGTACAGCGCGAACGCGTCGGTGCAAGCTTTTTTGCAAAGTCAGGCGGTAACGCGACCACAAGCGATCGGTGGCGTGCTTGCGACGATTGCGCACGCGCCAATGAATTATTTTCTGATTTACGTCTGTCAATTGGGATCGGTCGGGGCGGCACTGGCGACATCGATGAGTACGACATTTGTGCTCTTGGTAAATTTAACGTACATTACCGTTTGGCGCAAATGGTTTCGAGAACGCGATGAAACGTTGGCGAAGAAACGCGATGCGTGCGTGCACGTCCCATCCGATTGGCTGCGTGACATTTTCAATGGTGGGAAAACGAAGGAGTTCTTGGCTCTTGGTCTGCCGGGGATTTTGCTCATGAGCGAATGGTGGGCGTCCGAGCTACTCATTTTGTTCGCCGGGTATTTGCCACAACCTGACGCCGCGGTTGCCGCCATGTCAATCTATCAAGTCACAAATGCATTTGCGTTTATGATTGCCGTTGGTTTTGGCGTCTCTGCGGTGACGCGTGTGAGTCACGAATTGGGTAGCGGTGACGCTGTACACGCCAAGTTTGCAGCGTACGTCGCTCTGCGTCTCATCATCGTCGTCGAAATCGTCGTCAGTGCCCTCGTGTACTTATCACGCGGCTCATGGGGTGCACTGTTCACACGAGATACCGATGTGACCAATTTGTTGTCCAAGTTGATGGTGCCGCTCGCATTTTACGTAGCGTTTGACGCGCTGTGCTGCGTTTCGACGTCAATCCTTCGCGGATGTGGACGCCAGTCGGCGGCGGCGCCAATCGTCGTCTTTGCCTACTACGTCGTCGGTATTCCCGCCGCTCTAGCGCTCGCCTTCAAAACATCTCTCGGCGCCATGGGCTTAGCCATCGGTGGCACGATTGGCACCGCAACGCACGCCGCCGCGATGTGCGCCGCCGTCTTCAACATCGACTGGAACGCAGAAGTCGTGCGTGCCCGCGCCTCCCGGCACACCGCCAACATCGACACCAACACTGATGACGATAAACTTCTCGTCCTCTCGCCCGCATCTGAAATCGACGCCTTGTAATCTTTGTAAACTATGCATTCGCGAGTCGCTACCGCCGTACGCCAACCTCGAGCGCGCCTCGCCTCGGCTCCACACTCACACGCACGCGCGCACGCCATGGGCAAGGTTGCCGCCACGAAAAAGCGAGGACGACGGTTCGATGGGTACGTGTGCTCGCATCGCGCGCGTCCGTCGTCGACGCGAGCGCAGGCGGCGGCGACGCGAGGGCTGAGGCGCCGCCCGCGCCGCCCGCAGCCGCCACTGGGACTGACACGTACGTTTCGCGCGCACGCAGGGACGATCCGGGCACGGAAACCGTCGGCTCTCTGACGTCTGGGATCAGAAACAAACAGCGACGTTCTGAGTTGTACGGAAAGTTGAAACACGAGCGCGCGGTGGCGAAGAAGAAGCGCAGAGAGACGAGACAAAAAGCGGAAGCGGAAGCCATCGAGGCGGGCGAGACGCCAGAGCCGAGACAGATACCGAAGACGATCGAAAACACGCGCGTGAAAGATGAGACGTATATTGAAGATACGAATGATGCGGATTTGATCGAGCAAGATGCGGAGGATGAGTTTGCAAGTTACTTTAGTCAGGCGACGTCGCCGAAGATCATAGTCACGACGTCAAGAAATCCGAGCGGGGACATGTTCAAGTTTTTGGAAAATCTATTCACCGTGATTCCGAATGCGTATTACTATGCGCGTCGAACGTATCACGTCAAGGAAATAGTCAAGCACGGCACCGCGCGGGGGTTCACGGATATTCTTGTGTTTAACGAGAATAAGAAATTTAGCAAAGGCGCGCGCGTGAACGGCATGTTGCACATCCATCTCCCCGAAGGTCCGACGTGCTTGTACAAGCTGTCATCGTTGGTACTTTCCAAGGAGATAAAAAACCACGGTCGGGCGACGAGTCATTATCCCGAGTTGATTTTGAACAATTTCAACACGCGCCTTGGGCACCGCGTCGGCCGCATGTTCGCCTCGGTGTTTCCTCAAAAGCCAGAGTTTAAAGGTCGACGCGTGGTGACGTTCCACAATCAGCGCGATTTTATTTTCTTTCGCCATCACAGGTATGTTTTTGAGGAAAAGAAAGGACGGAGATTGCCACACGCGGGACATTTAGCCAGCGCAGAGGTACCCGAGCACGTCAAGCAGTCCATCAAACATGGAGGGAGAGGCAAGAAGGGGAGCAAAAATAAGTCTTCAAAGAAAGCCACCGATAGCGACGATGACGATGACGATAACGACAGTGATAGCGAGAGCGATAGCGGCAGTGCATCAGAAAAAGAGGACGACAAACCGCCACCGATCAGTACGATGATTCAGGCGCGGTTGCAAGAACTCGGCCCACGTTTTACGCTGCGATTAATGAGCGTGCAAAAAGGCACATTTGATAGCAAGCACGGCGAGTACGAGTACGTCAGAAACACCGATACGGATGGTACTCGCCACTGTAGACGTAAATTCGTTCTATAGCGAAAGTTCGGATGTTGTCTGTGTGTAATCATCATGTGATTTGTTTCTTTCTCGTTGCATGGGCGCGCGCTAGTTGCTAGTTGTATTTTCGGCGCAAAGTTGTACAAATTGTGTTCGCTCGTTGACGTCGCCGCCAAGCGCGCGCTTAACCAGCCTTGAAAAGCAGTAATGCCACCTGTGATTTCGAAGCACAAAAATGATGAATACCCGCGCGTGAAATAACCAACGAAACATTATTTTACCTGACCGACATAAAAGTAGATGAAGTATCCAGACTCGTGCGTGACGTAGCTCCCGAAATTACGCCCAACAATCGCGTGCCACGTCGAGCCGTGCTTTCTATCGAACTCCTTCTTCAAGTACGCCGCGATGTCTTTTTCAACGTTGTACTTATCGAGCGCCTGCGTCGAAGCGAAAGCAAACATCGGAGTGAGTCTTCGGTTGCGGTCGCGTTGACCGAGAGCGTCTGCGAGCGAGAGCGTCGTCGTTTCAATCTCGCGCGTACCTCGAGCGCGCAGCTCACGGCGTCGGCTTGAAGTTCCTATATATATCGCGTGTCACGTAGGTCAGCGTCGGTGCGTTCTGGCGTCGCGTCGCGTGAAAACAAACGCGCGAGCGCAACGGTGGGAGTCAACCAAAGTACGCGTCAACGCGCGCAGGAATCGTCGTCGCCACGGCACGAGACGCGCGCACCTCGCTCATGTCTGCCGCCTTGATGACTGGTTTACGTTGCTCTGGATCCGCAGTCGGCATGGTGGCTCTCGCGTTGTCGACGATGTGGTGACACGGTCGCGAAAGACAAGATGTGTGGGTCAACCGAGTTGCGCATCACACAACTAACTTTGCGCATCACACAACTAACAACGCGTGGTGTGAGGATGTGGCGCGTCATGTAAATTATTCTACGTTTGCAAATAATAAATACAGCGCTGTGGTTTGTTCTAGAGATGACGATGATGATTGAGCTGCCGCCGGCGTCGGGACTTTTAATCGTCTCGCTGTCCTCGCGCGCGGTCCTTCCCGTTGAACTGACGATAGCCGAAGAACTCTTTGTTCCCCGGCCAGGTCTTTGGATCGGGCTCGGGCAAGCTCTTAATAGTTTCGCAATCCTCGTAGTACTGATTCACCCCGCCTCGCATGTGGTATAAATTTTTGTACCCGGCTTGGTACAGCTCAAACGCCGCCGGCAACGACCCCGCCCCCTTTGTGGGATCCGTAAACGACTTATTCGTCGGCGGATCGGCTTCTAAACTCCCACCCCATATATCCATCAATACAATCTTCGTGCGCTTATCCGGAATCACGCGTTCGACGTCGTCTACGAAGCGCGGATTCACCTTTTTAAACCCAGGCAAACGCAACGCCGACGCGAGAAACCCGCCCTCAACGTACGGCACGCTCATGCTCCCAGGAATCGCCCACTGCGCGTAATCCGGCGCAAATCTCACGTCGAGCAATACCCCTTTTCCATTCGCCGTCAGCTTAATCGCCTCAACGCTCGAGACCGTTTTCATCTTGTACCCGCGCTTCAATTCCGCATGAATCTGCACCCACTCGCGCGCCCCGGGACCCATCCCGGGCACGATCCCGCGATAATTCGGCGTCCCAGCGCGATTCGACGGATCCACACACGTCGTCTGCGGCCCTGCGCGCGATCGGCGCCGAGGCGCATGCGCCGGCGCGCGCGCAAACGTCGTGGATAACGCGGGAAACATGTCGCGTCGCAGTGTGACCACCGCGTCAAGACGAGTGCACTTTTCACGCGTTTCGGCGCCATACCACCCCGCGCTGGGACATGCACGTCGACGCACTCGCGCGCGGTGCGCGCAGTGATGGATGTGTCGTCGCCTCGCGCGCGATTCGCGCGCGATCGACGACGACATCGCGCGTACACGCGCGCACGAGGGCGGCGTTGACGGTGGTGGTTAAGGCGAATGCGACAACCCCAACGCTTGGACACGCGTGTTCGAGCTCGTGCGCGTGCGCGCGCGCGCGCGAGGGGCGTGCGGTGACGTGTGGGCGTGCGGTATGCGCTCGCGTGGGGTGTGCGCGGTGCGGACGCGCGCGGTGTGCGTGCGGTGGTGCGCGGCGAGCCGTCGCGACGCGCGCGGCGCCGGCGACGGCGCGGGCGAGCGACGCGACCGCCGCGCCCCCGAGCGTGTTCTTGACCGGCATCGCGTGGTTCTTCGCGCATCAGTTGATTGGTGTCGGGAATGATGTCATCATGAAGTTTACAGGGGCCAATCTGGGCGTGGCGCAAGTTGTTTTTTTGAGGTTTTTATTTGCGACGCTGACGATGGTGCCGGTGATGGTCGCCGGGGGCAAGGAATCGTGGCAAACCGATCGCGTGCCGTTACACATCGCGCGTTCGGCGCTCCTCGCGGGTGGTATATTTTTATACGTCAAGGGCTTGACCATCGCGCCGATTGCGGTGGTGACGACGCTTAATTTTACCATTCCGCTGTTTACCTTGGTGCTCGCGCGCGTGTTTCTCAACGAAGCCGTGGACGCGACGCGTTGGATCGGTACGCTTGTTGGGTTTCTCGGTGTCATGGTTGTCATGCAACCGGGAGGTCAGGTATTTAACCCAATGTGGCTCGTGGTCTTGCTTTCGGCGACGATGTTCGCCTCGCTCGATGTCCTCAACAAGGTGTTTGTCGGTAAAGAGAGCTTTTGGGCGATGATTTTCTACACCGCCTTTTTCACCACGTGCATCACCGCATACCCAGCACTGACGTCCTGGGTCGCGCCTACAATGTCGCAATACGGATTGTTGGCGCTTCTCGGCGCCGGCGCGAACGGGTTGTTGTACTGTTTGCTTAAATCGTTCAGCATGGTGGACGCGAGCGCGTTGGCGCCGTTTCGATACACCGAACTCATGTTTTCCGCCACCGTAGGGTTCTTGCTCTTTGGTGAAATTCCCGCCTCGAGCACGTTACTCGGTGCATTAATCATCATCCCGAGCACGCTCTACGTCGTGTGGAAGGAAAACCAAAAGTCGTCGGATTGATAATACACTGTCGTTTGTAATACAAGTTTTGCGCCGAACGAATCCGTAAAACGCCCACCACGTCTCCCCTACCATCTCACGCGTCTACCGATTCTAGAAGCAGCAGTTGCAATCAAACGGGCACGCACCACCGTTATCTTCAATCACCTGCCCGGCTTTCATATCGCTAAAATCCCCGTACGACTTGTACACGGGCAACCCATCCTCGAACCGCCTCGGCTTGTCCACGGGCGTAAACTCCGCCGTCGTGCGCTTCTGCTTTGGCTTCTTCTGCCCAGGAAGCAGCACGCGAATCGTCGGCGCCTTCTCCGCCTTCACGCTCGCCTTCGCAGGCTTTGTCGATCGCGCTTTCGCACCCTTGAACAAGTCATCCACGTCGAACCCATCGTCGTCCGCCGCCGCCGCGCTGCTCGACTTGCGCACCTTTGTCGTCGTCGCGTGCACCGACCGCGCGTTCGCAGACTTTGACGACGTCGGCCGCGCGCCGCGCGATGCTTCTGCGTCGCGTTTCATCAAGTGCGCCGTGCGATGCGCATACCAATGGCGCTCGACATGCGAAAGCGCACGCGCGTGAAAAAGCGACGACGTCACCGCGTGCGCGTGCGTCGGCGTCGGCATTGCGTGACGCGACGGTCTCGTCTCGACGCACGCACGCGCGGGCGCACGCACAGGGACGACTACGGGGGTGACGCGCGTCGGGCGCTGGACTACGGGAGCCGACGCGCGCGCTCGAGAGCGAGAGGGAGCTGCGCGCGGATAAACGCGTCGTCTGGGTGACGCGAACGAATCAACATGACGTCCGTTGCGGCGGTTGCGACGTCGACGTCGACGGCGGCGACGGTGGCGACGGCGAAAGGTGATGATGCGGTGACGGTGACGATTGATGCCAAGAGCGCCAAGGCACTGGCGAAGGAGGAAGCCAAGGCGAAGAAGGCTTCGTTTTGGAAGCTTCACAAGCACGAAATGTATGAGTTGTTGCCGTACTTGTGGCCGAAAGGTAAGCCAATGCTGCGGGTGATGATGGCGGCGTCGGTGGTGTTTTTGTTGGCGTCCAAGGTGTCGAACGTGGCGTCGCCGATTGCGTTGAAGGCGGCGGTGGACAAGATCGCAGCGGGGGAGGATGGGTACTTGCAGCCTATTTTGATTTACGGGGCGCTGAGATTTGGAGGGAACTTGTTCGCGGAACTGAAGGATAACTGCTTTGCGTACGTGGCCGCGCATGCGAGTCGCGGGATTTCGTTGCGAGTGTTCACGCACGTCATGGATTTGAGCTTGCGGTTCCACATCAATAGAAAGACGGGGGCGGTTATTCGGGCGTGCGCGCGTGGTTCGGAATCGTTTGCCAATTTGTTACGATACATTTCATTCCAAATCGCACCAATCTTTTTAGAGGTTGGCCTGGTATGTGTCTATTTGTTTTCGCAGTACGAATGGTACTTTGCCGTCATTACGGCTGGTGTAATTTTCGCGTACATTGGCTTTACAGTGCCGTTTACTGAGTGGAGAAACAAATTTAGACGCAACATGGTCGAAGCTGACGATGCATTCAACCAAAAGGCAACCGATTCGCTGTTGAACTTTGAAACAATTAAACTGTTTTGTGCCGAACCGCACATCGCAGAGACATATGACTCGGCCTTAAGGCGCACACAAAAGGCGACTTTGCAGACGACTCAGTCGCTCGCGGGCTTAAACCTCGGTCAAGCCTTAATCATTACTGTCGGTATCACCGCATCCTTAGGTTTGGCTGCAAAACGTGTGGTGAATGGTCAAATGACAGTTGGTGATTTCGTGCTCGTGAACACGTACATTTTACAGCTCTACGTGCCACTGAACTTTCTCGGTACGTACTATAGAATGATTAAGCAGTGCATGGTTGATGTCGAGCAAATGTTCAAGCTCTTGAGCGAGAACAAAGAAGTGGAAGACTCCCCGGACGCTAAAGAGTTAGTACTTACGTCAGCGGCCGACGCAAGTTTGGAGTTTGACAAGGTGACTTTCGCGTACAATCCAAAGGAACGGCTAATTCTCAACCGTGTATCCTTTACAGTTGACCCGGGCACCAAGGTCGCCCTTGTTGGTAGATCTGGGGCGGGTAAGAGTACTATTAGCAAACTCATCTATCGCCTGTACGACATACAAAGCGGGACTATTCGTATCGCCGGGCAAGACGTCAAGCAGTGCACACAGCGAAGCGTACGACTGCACATTGGCATTGTTCCGCAAGACTGCGTGTTGTTCAACGACACCATCGAGTACAATATAGGCTTTGGTAAGTTAGGTTCTGGAGAGACTGCTTCGCGCGAGGAGGTTGCTAAGGCTGCCGAGCACGCTCAGTTTGCGAACTTCATCGAAACACAACCACAAGGCTACGACACTCTCGTCGGTGAGCGCGGATTGCGCTTGAGCGGCGGCGAAAAGCAGCGGGTAGCCATCGCGCGTGCGCTCTTGAAGAACCCGCCGATCATGGTCTATGACGAAGCAACTTCAAGTTTAGATACTCACACCGAAAAGCAAATCATGATCGCTATCAATTACGCAGCTCAAGGGCGAACCAACTTGGTCATAGCGCACCGCTTGAGTACGATAATGGATAGCGATCAAATTATCGTGTTGAAGGAAGGCGAAATCGTCGAGCGCGGTGATCACGTTACCTTGCATGACAAACAAAATGGTTTGTATCGGGATATGTGGGAGCAACAGCTTCACAATACGAAAGAAGGTAGAAATGCATCCGCGGCGTCTCTGACGAGTGCTTGAGCGCGGCGGGCGCTAGAAGTTACTTAATGACAATTTATTTTTAATGTGAAAATCGGTTACAAGAATTACGACTGCGGTATGCATTAGTGTTGTTACATTTGTCCATCTCCCGTGACAGTTAAAACACACACACAAAGTTAAAACATGGAAAGATTGGCCATCTTTTTCGGAGGTTTCGATGTTGACGGTTTCGATGATTTGCTCTTTGAAGACTTTTTCGCTGGCATCGACGTCTTCAACATCAACAGGTTTGCCGCAACCATATCATCATCATCTTCCTGTCGTCGTCGAGCCGTTTTACGATTCTCCGAGCTTGGCTTCGACGGTCTCGCACGAGCGAGTGAGGCTGTGTCCGGTTCGCGCACCTGTCGGTAATGTTGCGCTGGCTCGGCAACTCGACTAGGAACCATCGGTGACTGAGGTTGATCGACAGATTCTACAATGACGCGCACACGCATTCCACCCAGCACTGCATGCGTAACAGTGCCCGGCGCAGACTGTGGCGAGATTGGTACCGGTAGGTAGTAAACTACCGGGTTGGAGATGCGCTGCACCGGTATACTCACGGGTGGCGGCATTTGCTGCCGCGCCAACAACTGTTGTTGCGCCATCTGCTGCTGCTGCTGCTGCTGTTGCTGCTGTTGATGATGGTGTTGCTGCTGATGGTGGCGGTGCTGCTGCTGGAGTTGAGGAATCGACGGCAACGCGGCCGTTGGATGAGGTGAGTACGTGTCGTTGAGGAACATGCCCTCGAGACGCGCGCGGTCCGCCGGTCTCACGTCGCCTTCGGCGACGCCTGAATGCGAGCGAGGCATCAAACGTGAGTAATAATCAGCAACGTTGTTGTACAGCACTTCTGGTGACATCAAGCGCTCGTCTGCTGCTTGTTGCTGACGTAACGCTTCCTGTCGCTGTTGCAGCTGTTGTTGTAGTTGCTGACGTTGCTGACGCTTTTCCAACAACGCTTGCTGCTGCGCGTAGGTCATCGGTGGTAACTCCACACCATTCCCGGTAATCGTACGAACTTGTGATGGCATGAAACTGTCTGATATTTTTAGCACCCCCCCCATGGAATGGTCATCGTCCATATCGTCCAAAGTTGCGCCGTGCGACGACGTAGCGCCCGCCGGCGATTCAGTCGGCGAATCATCCTCAGCCAAGCCGCCATTCGTGCTCGACGGCGTGGGATTGTCCTTGCGTACAGATTGTGGCAAAGCATAATTCGCCTGATTTTCTGGTACAGCGTCTGGTGGAGTTTGCGTATCCGGATCAGACGAGCCAGCGGGTTTGAGTTTCTTCCGAGCCTCAGACGCAGCGCGCGCTCGAGGCGGCGTTCCCGGCTGGCGCACCAAGACTTCCGAATCCCAAGTCGAGGGCGACGCAGTGCCTCCATCACGCGTGCGCTTCTTCTTCTTATCAACGTTCGGTTCAAGCTTGAACAAGCGCAGGCATCCATACGCGGCTTCTTCGCACAGATTGAACACGAGCTGCACCAAGCCTTTACCACTCGTCGGCGTCAGCGCCAATCGATAGTGTCGGAGGACTTCTGGTAAAACGCGCACCGTGGTGACGACCCAACCACTCGTATCTTCGTAGTGCTCGAGCACTTGCACACGAATAAACGGTGTGTCTAACCTACCTTTCATCGTGCGCGCATCCTTGCGAACGGCGTTCTTAACCGCGTGAAGCGTAGCGTTCGTCAACGAAGAGACGCGCACGTCGATAAACGCCCCTTCTCGACACAACTCCAACAAACGCTGTTGACTCAGCCATTCATCGGGCGCGGGCTCGCCGATCAATGATGGTAACTTGACGCGGATCGTGGATGGACTGTAGCGAGGGTTGTCCTCAAACGCCGTCGCGTGTCTTCTGCTCTCCCTAGGTAACGACACGCGCTCGCCCTCTGGTTCCGCGGCGGCTCGACCCGACGGTCCAGCGCGCGCCCCATCCGGGTTCACCGTCATCGGTCTCGTGCTATCTCTACGAGGCGTGTTTTCAACCGACGCCAACTCTCCACTCGGCGCCAACAGCTTCTTCTTCGGCTTTGAAATCGTCAACGTTGGATTGACCCCGATCTGGCGCGCGTCGCGTCGCGCCTCTTGCTCAATTCGCGCGTTGACTCGCTTCTCCAACTCGATCTTTAGCGCCAATCGCCCCGCCGTCGTCGTCGGCCGCTTCTGAGCAACGCGCCGCATGGTTTTGTCTACGTTTTTCTTCACCGGTTCGCGCGTGCCTGCGACTCCGCCCCGCGCCTTGCCCAGAGAATTCTTTCCAGAATTCACCTTGACCGCCGACGACGGCGTCGACCGCGCCGTCGCCTTCTGCGCCGATTTCTTCCCATCAATCGAAAGCACCGCATTAAACGCCAATCGCGTTCGCGCACTCACCGCACCAGTCCGCGTCATGCGCGTCTTACTCGGCGTTGACGTTGATTTCCTCCGTTCGCTCGGCGTCGCGTGCGTCGAGATCCCTCCGCCGCTCGTCGACGCTCGACGCTTCTCCCCCGACATCACCTTCGCCCCCGCTCCGGGCGACGACCGCGGCGCGCCACCATCCTTCCCTTGCGCCATCATCACCGCCCCGATCGTCGTCGGCATCGCGCTCACGCGCGCCGCACCCGCACCCGCGCCCGGAACAGACGCCGACGGCACACCGGACCTCGGCAACATCTCCCCTCGCGCATCGTCCTCCGCGCGCTCGCGATGCGCCATACGCCGCGCGAAGACGTCTCCGAGCGTCACGGGACGTCCGGGCATCGTCGCCGCCGACGTCGACAGCGCCATCGTCGGTCGTCGTCGAGTGCGGCGGCGACGCGCGCGCGCGAGCGAGACGTCGCTCGCGTGCGAGGGGTCAGCCTCGGGATTTATCGCGCGCGGCGTCGGACGCGTGCATAGGCGTTCGAGGCGCTGCAGTACGAGTGTGCGTTTGGGTTCCGGAGACGTGTGTGGGATGTCCGAACGCCGAATGTCCGAATATGCGTCAACGGTTGGCATATATATGTCGGCGCGTCGAACGCGCGAAAGGGTATGTATATATAACGACGGGCTGTGTATAGTATAGTACAGGATGTGCCTAGGACGTGGTGAGTGGGAAAAATTTGTCGAGTTCTGGCTGGGGGATGGATTTGTCTACGGTGATGCGCTGCTTGATGAGCTTGAGCGCGCCGTCGTCGGCGACGCGAAGCGTTTGCGTGGTAACGAGGGCGAGCGCGGCCCAAGGTTTAATTTCGCCGTGGTCGTGCGCGCTATCCTCGCCAGGTTCGTCGGCAAAGTAATGCTTGAAGATTTTGAAAATGTCCAGGCACTTTATCTCGACGCGTTCGGGAGAAATTTCGACGACGATGGGCGCCGGCGCCGACGCGGATGCTAAAAGCGCCTTTGTGCTTCCGGGATCGACGGCGATTACGGAAAACTCTGGAGGAGCACCGAAAAGTTCGTGACAAAACTCCAAACCATCGCCACTTCGCATAGTGCGAGAGGCGACAAGCATGATACGAGCCGCGCCCTTGGCGCAGGCTTCGTGTTTGTCGCCGTCGCTCACGTTGTGGTAATCGCACGTTTTGCATTCGCGAAGAGCGGCCTCCACGACGCCACATGCGCGCATAAAATGCACGCGAAATGGTCCAGTCGAAGGCCGTTCTTCGCGCCATGAGCTATCGTCTAAATTTTCCCATCCAGCTTGCGCTTTCGATTTCGAAGCATCGACGCCGACGCGATTGGGACACGTAGACCATCGCACGAGTACGCTCTCTTCGCGCTGCCAATCCTTCATCATTTGTGCACCAACATCCATAAGCTCACTCGAGCTGTTACCACGCTTTGGTAAGGTAAACTTTGGAGCGTCTTCAAGCGCATTACGTACCCATTCCGTGGTGAGAAGAGCGCGAGCGTCTAAAGCCGACTCAGCGCATCGAAGCGCCGCGATCGCTTCGCGCAAGTTCGCATCGTCTTTAGACGCCGCAGTCGCCTTTGCGGACGTTGTAGACGTCGAGGCGCCCTGGTTGAGTTGCATGTCCCTATTGAACAGCGCTTCTGCCTCAGTTTCTTTTTGCAAGCGGCGCTTGAATGAAACTTTGTAAATGCCGTTTGCAAACGCAGGAAGCTTCACCTGCAAAAATGATCTTAAATACGTCTTGAAATCAGCCGTCGTCAGCACGCGACCGGTATCGCCGCGCACTTTATCCACGTGTTTTCGCCACTCGTCAACCCATTTACGAAACCGTGCCTCAACCATTTGCTCAACTTCCTCGTCGTTTACTTCTCTGCGGTCGAGCAAAACTTCGTACGCGCGCGCCAACAGTCTCGGTTGCACAACGCTCGTCCAATTCTCCTCAGGCGAGAGTCTATCGATTATGTTGAAGCATATGTCATCAATCACAGACTGACGCGACGACGATCGCGCTTTCAAACCCTCGACCGAATGAAACGTATCCGCCAGTCTATCGTCAGCCTTTTTCACAACCTCCGCGTCAAACGGCTCACCTCGCCATCCCGCTTCGAGCGTGCGCTCAAACTCATTCAGCTTCATCTCAAGCTCATTAAATATCTCCTTCACGCTCGCTTGACGCCCTTCGCTCGTCGCCCACGCAGCGATGGCCTCACACATTGTCTCCGCGTCGCGCATCGCCGCGTCATTCGCGCGTCTCCCCGCGTCCCTCAACGCCCTATACGCCGCCACCTCCGCCGCCGGCACCGCGCACGCGCGCATCACCTCTCCTATCGTCATCCTCATCGTCGCATATCGCGTCATCGACTCCATCGCCGCCTTCGCGTACCGTCCCATCGTCCAACAATCAATCACGCACGCACGCACTCAATCAATCAATCAATCAATCAATCACCAGTCAATCACCAATCCAATCTCCGACGACGACGCGCGCACCGCTCGTCGCGATTTCAAATCTACACCTCCAAACGCGATCACACGATCGTCCTCGTCCTCGTCCTCGTCCTCGTCCTCGTCGTCTCGCGCGTCGTCTCGCGCGTCGACGACGACGATGCGAGACGATGACAGCCGTCGCGCGCGCCCGGAATTCCGCGTCTCGCGTCTCGCGTCTCGCGTCTCGCGACGACCACACAAGTTCGGACATCCGACGTCGTCGGGGTGGTCGGACATTCGGCGTACGCACGCGATCCATCCCATCCCATCCCATATCCCATCCCATATCCCATCCCATCCCATATTATTATCCCATCCCATCCCATCGACGACTATCGACGAATGTCTGCGTCGTGGTGTCCTCCACGCGGGCGATCGCGGCACTTCTTGCCACTG
>Ga0255765_1003917_pt1 | contig 15375 bp, 23 predicted proteins | sample 041ome_8_FD_179965 | JGI IMG/M metagenome (GOLD analysis project Ga0255765, IMG submission 179965) | Coastal salt marsh microbial communities from the Groves Creek Marsh, Skidaway Island, Georgia - 041407BS metaG (version 2) | ecosystem: Environmental > Aquatic > Marine > Intertidal zone > Salt...
GTTTCTAGAAACCAAACAAAAAAATATTTTTTAACAAAAAGAACCTTTGATCAACCTGCCTATATTGTTTATAAAAACGGTATACAAAATTTAAGTGTTATGGTAAATGCTGAATATGGTATTGCAGAAAAAATCAAAACAATTAGAATAGAGGCAGCAAAATGATAAACCCAATATTTTATAAAAAGAAAAGAATAAACATAACATTTTGGATTAAATGGATATCTACTATAGGAGCATGTGGTTGTGCTTTAGCAAGTTCGTTAGATATGTATCCACTAAATGTGTGGTTAGGATGTCTAGCAGGAATTGGGTGGGTTTATATTGGATCTTTATGGAAAGAACCTAGTATTATACTTATTAATGTTATGATGACTATCATTTATAGTGGTGGCATTATTAAGAGTATGGTATGAGTCCAGAAGAAATATATGAAGATATGTTAAAGATGTTTGGTAAGTTACCTCATCCTATTCATGAACCTAAGCGTGCTCAATGGTACATGCAAATGTATAAATATAAAAGAGACCAAAAGTCTCGTTAATTAATTCTCAAAAGGAAAATGAAAAATGGCAAGCTACTTTGAAAGTGGTTTTACAGTTTTAAAAGAACTGGCAAAAGATAAAGCAGAGCAAGACAAAAAACTTGAAGAATTGAAAAATGTATATGATGAAAAATTTAGAGTATGTGAAGATGATAAAGAATGCACTAAGCGTCTTATTGATGCTTATAGCGACTGCGACTAATTCATACGCAGATTTAACTGATATACTTGATCCATTCACAACCGTATTTAAAGGCGGGGATAAAGTAATTTCAGAATTAAATAAAGATAAAGAATTTAATAAATTAGTTGCAGACACATTTACCATAGAAGAATATGCTGAATGGTTAAGTATTAAACAAAAGTTTCAAGCAAAAGAAACACGTCAAAAAGAACAATTCATATCTTGCATAGAATCTGGTATTGATAAAAGACTATGCACAGACCCTCATTATTGCCTCTATCCAAAACACGAAAAAGCTGATATTTGTTACAATTCTGTTACAAAATAATTGTGTACATTAATTGCACTTCGATATATAATATACTTATAAATTGATGAAACGGAGAGATTATATGGCATATTTAGAAAGAAAAACTAAAAAAGAATTAGAAGAAATCTATAACAGCACAGAACGTAGATTTAGTAATGGTACACAAGGCGAATTTGCTCGCCGCGGTGTTAAAGTTTTAGAAAAAAATGATTTCTACATCAGAGAAGATGGTTCAGTTAGATGGATCATGTCAGATAACATGGTTCCAAGCGACATCATGGAAATGGCAGTTGTCGATGGTACACTTACTATCGATCAAAGAAACAAAGCTGAAGAAATGAGAATTATTGAAGACGAACTTTATCTTAGAAACTACATTGACTTCCGTCAAAAACATGGCTACTCAGAAGAAGAACTAATGGAAATCAACGCCGAATTTGGTGATGACGAGCCAGTCGATATCTTTACTGGTCGTGAAATCAGAACAGGACGATTTGTACTGTAATGGATATGATCGAATTTTTAATATGGTTTTACAGCTGGTTTTTTGGTATAACAATTCCAGCTGTAATCTTAGTCTATTTGTACTCAAAATATGAAAAAAAGAGTGTACATTAATTCGAAAACAGTGTATAATATACTTATAAATTGATAAAGAGAGAGAAAATTATGAAAAGAACATCAGATAAATTTTTAGTAAGATTAGACGTTAACAGCGCTGACGACATGATTAGACTTCAAGAAATTCGTAAAGCAATTTCAATTGTAAATACCACTAGCGCTAAAAAATTTAGAGTTGACGTTAAAGGTCGTCAGCCTATTCAAAAAGGTGTTATCAGAAATCGTATTACTGGCCGTGTGATTGCATCAGGCAGTTATGGTTACGGCGGTAACATCATCGGTGGTTTAGCAAATGCTAAGTTCTATGATGTTTATATTAGAGAGGTTAGATAATGAATACAATTATTGCTCTTATGTTAGTAACATCACAAGGCGCTTCTGAGGTTGCTCAGTTTCAAGACATGGATGCTTGTATGGCAGCTAAATCTCAGATTACGAAACATGATAGCTTTTGTACTGCTAAAGCAGATGTTGACATTGACAAGTCATTAGATCAGATGTCAACAATTTTATCTAAAATGGCTAAAAGCATGAAACAAGCAGTGAAGGAAATGAAAGATGAAACGAATAATGATAATATCTGATATAACGTTATTACTAATATTTGTATTTGCATCATATAAAGTATTAACTATTGAGCCAAATTATGAAATTGAACCACTAAAAGAATATTATGTTATTGATGATCCTACAGATACAACAACAAATACAGAAATAAAATTAGATCCTACATGGAGATCAAGTTTAGTACCAAATTAATATGGAAGTTTACGATATCATACAAGAATTAGCATCTAATAATTCGCGAAACTTTAAGATTGAATTATTAGAAAAGCATGTACATAATAATGTACTCAAGACTGTGATACACAAGGCACTAGATCCTTTTACACAGTTCTATATACGTAAGATTCCAAAGTATGAACCTATTGGGCATGGCTGCATAATGGAAGCAATGAAAGAGTTGTTTCTATTAGAAAGTCGACAAGTTACTGGTAACGCGGGCATTGAGCACCTCACTCAGATCCTTAATAATCTCTCTCCAAGAAACGCGAAGGTTATTGAGTTAATCATCGCTAAGGATTTGAAGTGTGGTGTTTCAACCGCTACAGTTAATGCTGTATGGCCAAGTATGATTGCAGAATATCCTGTTATGTTGGCATCTAAGATGGAAAAGAAAACACTTGATAAGATGACATGGCCAGCATATGTACAATTAAAACTAGATGGCATGAGATTTAATGCTATTGTAAGAGATGGTAAAGTAGAATTTAGATCACGTAATGGTAAAGAAATAAACCTTCTTGGCAGATTACAAGATGACTTTAAGAAAATGGCCGGAGAATTCATGGATGTTGTCTTTGATGGTGAATTGGTTGTTGCCGGTGATGACGGTCTACTAGATCGCCAAACTGGTAATGGCATACTCAATAAAGCCGTTAAAGGCACCCTGAGTGAATCTGAGGCTGACCTGGTACGTGCTGTGGTATGGGATTATATACCTTATGCTTATTTTGTAGATGGTGTTTGTCCTATGCCTTATAGTGAAAGAATAGATCGTATTATAAACACCTCAGAGAAGGTCCAGTGCATCCACACATATGATGTAGAGAATATTGATGAAGCAAATGAATTGTTTCAAAAGTTCTTAGATCAAGGTGAAGAAGGTATTATGTTGAAATCAAGACAACATATTTGGGAAAATAAGAGGTCTAAGAACTTAATTAAATTTAAGGCTGAATTAGACTGTGATCTAAGAGTTGTAGGCTACCAGGAAGGCACCGGAAAGTACGAGGGTATGTTGGGTGCATTAATATGTGAGTCTGAAGATGGACAATTAAAAGTTAATGTAGGAAGTGGGTTTAATGATGAAGATCGTAAAAAAATTACAAAGGAAAGTGTGGAAGGCAAGGTTATTACTGTCAAGTATAATGCTCGTATACAAAGCAAGACTGGCGATGAAAGCTTATTTCTTCCAATCTTTGTGGAGGTCCGTGAAGACAAAGATCAAGCGGATGCAATTGGGGATATAAAGTAATATAAATATTAATTACAGCTGAATATTCAGCACACGGAGGAAAACTATGAAGACTTTGAACTTCATAGTTCTATTAGCCAGTTGTTTTGTTTTTAATTTAAAAGCCGAAGAGCTTCCTAAAGAACTATATATGCCTAATGATGCAGGCGGATTTATAGTGATTACAGTCGAAGATTGTACATTTGAATATGCAAAAAAGGAATTTCCTAATAGAGCATATGCCACTGAGATTACTGATGACGGTGAAATCATTCACGAAGGTTGTTGGATGACAGAAGTACCGCCAGATTCACGATACATCCCACTATTTAATATCTTTTTTGAACCAAATATTGTGGCTTCATACCCGCATAAAGACTTTAGTCCAGAAAAGAAAAGACATCCTGAATTTAATCCAGAGGATCTAATATGAGAGAATTAATTTATATCATATTATGGTGCTTAGCAATGGGTACTGCTTTTTCGTATTCCCATGCTGCAGAAAACAATAAATTATTAGTTTATCAATTTTCATTTGAAGTACGAATTGTATTATCTGAAAGGGAATGTCCTAATGGTCAAGGTTGGCAAGCCGCAGCACAAAGAATAGATCGTGTTGCAATGCCTGCATGTTGGACACAAGATCCATATAATGCTGAAAACATAAAGATTACATGGCCTAGCGGCGATTTTTCTGTATTTGAACTTAAAAACTTTAAACCATTTATTGAATAAATTATTGTACTTTAATTAGTACTTTTGATATAATTACATTATGACAAATTTTTATACTTCTGTAGTTCCACACGGTAACTCATTGCTTGTTCGCGGTTATCGTAATGGTGAACCCTACAAAACCAAGGCTAATTTTAGCCCAACTCTATTCATCAAAACTGCTGATAAACAACCTTCTGATTGGAAAACATTAGAAGGTGATGCAGTTCATCCTATTAAACTTGACTCTATACGACACGCTCGAGAATATCTTGACAGATATAAAGGTGTCGAAGGATTCGAAGTTCATGGTCAAACTCAATTTGTATATCAATTTATTTCAGAATTCTGGCCTGATGATATTAAATATGATCCTGAATTAATCAAAGTTTTCTCTATCGATATTGAAACTGCAACTGAAAACGGTTTCCCTAATATCGAATTGGCAAACGAAGAAATCTTACTTATTACAGTCAAAGATAACAATACCAAAAAGACAACAACATTTGGTACTCGACCTTATGATAATAAAAACGAGAATGTTAGGTATGTATTGTGTCATGATGAGACAGCGCTCTTAAAAGAATTCATTGTATTCTGGCAAAACAATTCTCCTGATGTTATTACTGGTTGGAACATCTATGGATTTGATATTCCATATCTTGTTAATCGTATGAAACGTTTAGTTGGTGATTCTTTTACTAATCGTCTATCACCATGGAATATCATACGAGATAAAAAGATCTATGCTAATGGTAATAGTATTACTTCATATGACTTTATTGGTATTGCAACTCTAGATTATCTTGATCTCTATAAAAAGTTTACATATAAAAACCAAGAATCATATCGTCTTGACTATATTGCTGAAGTAGAACTTGGCCAAAACAAACTTGAAAATAACTTTGACACATTCAAAGATTTCTATACTCAAGACTGGCAGAGATTTGTAGACTATAACATACGCGATGTAGAACTTGTCGATCAGCTTGAAGATAAGATGAAACTTATTGAGTTACTCTATACTCTAGCATATGAATCTAAAATGAATTTCAATGATGTGTATTCTCCGGTTCGTATGTGGGATATGATCATCTATAACTATCTCAAGAAACGTAACATTGTTATTCCTGTCAAGAAAGAAGATGATGGTAAACCAACTGCATTCGAAGGTGCGTATGTTAAAGATCCTATTGTTGGTCAACATAAATGGGTAGCTTCATTTGATTTGAATTCTCTATATCCACATTTGATCATGCAATATAACATGTCCCCAGAAACATTAACTGATACTAAAGTCAATGTGAATGTTGAATCATTATTAAACAAAGAACCATTTGATCATAATGATTTATCAGTTACTGCAAATGGATGGTGTTATAGAAAAGATATCAAAGGTTTCTTACCAGCACTTATGGAAAAGATGTACACCGACCGTTCTAAATTCAAAAAGCAAATGCTTGGTGTAGAACAAGAATACGAAAAAACAAAAGACAAATTATTACTCAAAGAAATCTCTCGTTTAAATAATTTGCAGATGGCAATGAAGATTGCATTAAACTCAGCTTATGGTGCAGTCGGTAACAAATACTTTAGATACTATGATCTGCGTATTGCAGAAGGTATCACTTTATCAGGTCAGCTTTCTATTCGATGGATGGCAAATAAACTGAATAAGTTTATGAATACGACCTTAAAAACAGAAGATAAAGATTTTGTCATAGGTATTGATACCGACTCCATCTACTTATCACTTGAAGATCTTGTTGAATCAACATGCCAAGGTAAATCTACCGAAGAAAAGATTCAATACATGGATAAAGCATGTAGTAAGATTATCGAACCATTCATTGACAAAGGCTACAAAGAACTTGCTGAATATATGAATGCGTATGAACAAAAGATGTTTATGAAACGTGAAGTCTTGGCTGACAAAGGTATATGGGTTGCTAAGAAACGTTATGTTCTCAATGTTCATAACTCAGAAGGTGTACAGTATGCTGAACCTAAGATCAAAGTTACTGGTTTGGAAATGGTTAAGTCATCCACACCAGCTGTTGTAAGATCCAAATTACATGAAGCGTTAAAAGTTATTCTACATGAAGATCAAGCAGCACTCCATCGGTTTGTAACAAACTTCAAAAAAGAATTCTTTAACTTATCTGTAGAAGATATTGCATTTCCAAGATCTGTTAGTGCAATTAAAGAATACACAGGTACAAATACAATCTATCGCAAAGGTACACCAATTGCAGTTCGCGGTGCATTGTTATTTAATTACTATTTAAAACAACATAACTTAACACGTAAGTATCAACCAATAAGTAATGGTGATAAGATTAAATTTGTTTATGTCAAGAAAGGTAATCCATTCAACGAGAATGTTATTTCATTCTTTCCTGAACTTCCAAAACAATTCGGCTTACACAATTTTATTGATTATGATTTACAATTTGAAAAGGTATTTTTAGATGCAGTACAAATCGTTGTTGAACCACTTGGCTGGACTGCTGAAGAGCAAGCTACTCTTGATATGTTTTTTGGTTAGTAGCTGTTCATTCATAGACTTAAGAGATAAAGAAGAAATAGCAACTGATCCTCTACATTTGCAGGTTGAAGTTTATGAATTTTAAACGAGACATATTAGAAAGTATTATTGATGTTGGTAGTGGATTTATTTTATCTATTGCTATTCAGTTGATAACATTCCCATGGTTTGGTCTACATCCTACAATATTTGACAGCTTTGGTATTGCACTTATATTCATGGTTGTTAGTATGACTAGATCTTCTCTATGGAGATTGTATTTTAGGAAAAAAAGAATTGTACATTAATTCAGAAATAGGATATAATAATAAAATGAAAGTATGTAATATATGTAAAAAACCATTGGATCCTAAGTGTACTTGGATTCCATGCCAATTAGAAAAAGAACTTAATAGAGGAAAGAAGGAGAACAAATGAGTAAAGATTGGGTACAAGATATGGCAGTTATGCATGCGAAGTTTAATGTTAACCAAGCCGTAGAAAAGATGAGTCCTGAAGTATTAAAAGAATTCTTAAAATTTAGAATTAACTTTTTACAAGAAGAACTTGATGAAATGAAATCTGCAGAGAATGCTGATGAAGTAGTAGATGCTTTAATTGATCTGTGTGTTGTTGCAATCGGTACACTTGATCTATATAAAGTTGATTCATACTTAGCATGGGATAGAGTATTCACAGCAAACATTGCAAAAGAAGTTGGTATTAAAGAAGAAAGACCTAATCCACATGGTTTACCTGACTTAGTAAAACCTGCAGGATGGACATCGCCAACACATGAAGACAATGTTGGTTTAATTGGTAAAACATTCGAATAGTATGGCTTTATCAAGAAGTGATATAATTAAGCTTGGTAATCAAGCTAGAACACACCAAAATTATAGAGTAGCAAAAGTTCAAGTTGAATATGATATTGAAGTTATGGCTAATGAAATTTTTGCTAGTCAAAATAGAAAAGGCCGGTCTTTAGATACAATAAAAGAACACTGTAAACGTGGTATTGTAACTGAGACTGCGGCTGTTATGATATTTGGCGGTAGAAGAAATACACAAAAGTTTGATTATACAAATCCTGACACTTATATGTGGGATGCATCATTAACTGAAAAGAACTTACTTACAGAAGTTAAGTGGATAGAAAGCAATTGTGAATGGGTAACATATTACAATGATAATATATCAACCTTTAACAAACACCATAAAGATCTAGACTTATTCTTAGCAGCAAAAATGAATGATGATCCATCTGCATTATATTATGAAGTGTCTTTTGTTTTAGTAGCTAATGCTAAAACATTCTTTGACTACTGGAGACCTAGTTCTTATAATGATAAACATTTCTATAATCATTACAAAGCTATATCTTATGGGCAATGTTATCCTATCAATCTAAAAGAATAATTGTACATTAATTTGATTATTTGATATAATATAATTTTATCTGAGGAGATATTATGAAAGAATCATTGAAAGTATTGCAGCAAGCAGCTGAGATACAAACCAAAAAGTCTAACGACTATCAAAATCCTAATTCTAGGATCCAACAAGCAGATTATTATCCACGTGGCTTTGCCTCTATTCTAGATGTTATGCATGCAAAAGTATTACGTATGCAATCAGTTCTAGAAGCAATGGAATCAGATAAAGATTATAATCCAAACTTTGAATCCCTCGAAGATTCATGTTTAGATCTTATTAATTATGCATCTTTCGGTACTGCATATATTCGTGGCGGTATACCCGGCCAGAATCCTCAAAATGATTTCTTAAATCGACCAAGAAGGGATCTACTAGATGAGTAGAAATACATATGTTGGTAATATAAGAAATTCATTCTATCAAAAATTAGTTAAAGAAGAATATGTTACTGATAAAACTGGTGTAAAAACACTTGAGATTATGAATGCTTCTTTTATTGCTGATCACCCAGCAATTATTGGTACTGTTAATGAAGACTATGTAGAACGTGAACTTGCATGGTATAAATCACAATCACTTAATGTTAATGATATACCTGGCGAAACACCTGCAATCTGGAAATCAGTAGCCACTGAAGATGGTTATATCAATTCTAATTATGGTTGGTGTATTTGGTCTGATGAAAATCATAACCAATATACAAACGTACTTGATGAATTAAAAAAGAATCCAGATTCTCGTAGAGCTAATATGATCTATACTCGTCCAACAATGCATTCTGATTATAATCGAAATGGCATGTCAGATTTTATGTGTACAAACAATGTACAATATCTTATAAGAAACGGCGAACTTAATGCTCTTGTTTATATGAGATCTAATGATGCAGTCTTTGGTTATAAGAATGATTGGGCATGGCAAAAACATGTACTTGATTCTCTATGTAAAGAATTAAATGTACCAGCTGGTCAAATCTATTGGAATGTATCTTCTCTTCATATCTATGAAAGACATTTTGGATTACTTAAAGATGCGGTATATAGGTCATGAATAAATGGGCTAAACGATATATGGAAATGGCCGAGCAAATTGCGTCTTGGTCTAAAGATCCGAATACAAAAGTTGGTGCAGTTGTTGTTGGTACTAAAGGACAAATACTTGCACAAGGCTATAATGGATTTCCTCGTAAGATAAAAGATACTCCATCAAGATTAAATGATCGAGAAAAAAAATTAAAGTATGTTGTACATGCTGAAATGAATGCTATATTTAATGCATCGTTAAACGGTGTATCATTAGATGGCGCTACTATCTTTATTCATGGTTTACCAATTTGCCATGAATGTGCTAAAGGTATAATACAAGTTGGTATTAAAAAGGCAGTTATACAAAAGCAGTTTCCTGGTATGAAGGATACATGGAAAGAATCCTGTAGTCTAGGTGTTAAAATACTGGAAGAAGCAAATATAACAGTAATTGAGGTATAACATGAAAGAATGGCTATTTTGGGTTGCTGTAACAATAGGTCTACTATACTTAATGGTAGTTGTTGCTGCAGTGCTTTTGAAATAATATAAGGAAATAACATGGGCATATTAGATAAAATTAAAAAGAATACAACGGTTAAAGATAGTGATATACTTAAAAATTCTAAGTTCTTCACTAAAAAGGATATGATACCTACATCCATTCCTGCAATTAATATTGCATTAAGTGGTCGATTAGATGGTGGCTTAACGCCAGGTCTAACAATGTGGGCAGGTCCTTCAAAGCATTTTAAGACAGCGTTTAGCTTATTAATGGCTAAATCATATTTAGATAAGTATGAAGACGCGGCTCTACTCTTTTACGATTCAGAATTTGGTACTCCTCAGTCTTATTTTGATTCATTTGGTATTGATGTAGAACGTGTCTTGCATACTCCTATTACTGATGTTGAACAACTTAAGTTTGATATTATGAAGCAGCTAGAAGGTCTAGATCGTGGTGATCGTTTAATGATTGTTATTGATTCAATCGGTAACCTAGCTTCTAAAAAAGAAGTTGATGATGCGCTTGATGGTAAATCAGTTGCTGATATGTCAAGAGCAAAACAAATTAAATCATTATTCAGAATGGTTACACCATATCTCTCATTAAAAGATATTCCAATGGTTGTTGTTAATCATACATATAAAACTATGGAACTCTATTCAAAAGATGTTGTTGGTGGTGGTACTGGTTCTTATTACTCAGCAGATAATATCTTTATTCTAGGTCGTCAACAAGACAAAGACGGTACTGAACTTCAAGGTTATAACTTTATTATTAACGTTGAAAAATCACGTTATGTTAGAGAAAAATCTAAGATTCCTGTCTCAGTAAAATTTGATGGTGGTATGTCTAAATGGTCTGGTTTATTAGATATGGCTATGGAAACTGGTCATGTAGTTAAGCCATCTGTTGGATGGTATTCAAAAGTCAATGTAGAAACTGGTGAAGTAGAAGAAAAGAAATATCGTATTAAAGATACTGATACAAAAGATTTCTGGATGCCAGTAATTACCGATCCTACTTTCCAAGAAGCAATTAAGAAACGTTATCAAATTGCACACGGTAAAATAGTAACTGATGATGAAATTGATCAAGCTCTTGCAGAACTACCAGATGATACAGAAGTTGAAGTATAATAAAGAACCATACGGAGATCATCAATATCTTTTAGAATTTGTTGATCATAAATTTTCAGGCATACAGTTTATACTTGATAAGGTAGAATTATTAGAGCAAGAGGATAATTGTACTTTAAAATATCACTATGATATAATAGAAAATAATACAGAGTTAAGTATTAAGCATGAACTAAAACAAAGCTTTGAAAAATGTGTGGGTGATCTCGTCGTTCAAATGATTGACGATGGTCTTTTAAATAACGACTTAATTTACTACGGCGGTGTGAATGAGGATTGAAAATACAATATTAAGTAATCTCTTACATAATGAAGAGTATTCTAGAAAGGTTCTACCTTTCATTAACAAACGATACTTTTCAGAACGTAAGGAAGCAATAATCTTCGAAGAATATCAGAAGTTCTTTGACAAATATAATAAACCAATTACAAAAGAAATCTTAGCCATTGAGGTTTCTAATCGTAAAGATCTTAATGATAAAGAATACAATGAGTTTTCTGATTATATCAATAAGATCGAATATTCCCCAACTAATACTGATTGGCTCTATAATGAGACAGAATCTTTTTGTAAAAAGAAAGCTGTGTATAATGCCATTCTAGATTCAATTGGTATTATTGATGGCAAAGATAAACAAAGATCTGAGGATGCTATTCCTTCTATGTTATCCGATGCTTTGGGTGTTTCCTTTGATAGTCATGTAGGCCATAACTATATTGATGATTCTGATTCTCGATTTGAATATTATCATCGAGTAGAAGAAAAGATTCGATTTGATCTTGACATGCTTAATAAGATTACAAAGGGTGGTTTATCTAAGAAAACTCTTAATGTTGTTCTTGCCGGTACTGGTGTCGGTAAATCTCTATTCATGTGTCATACTGCAGCAGCCAATCTTATTGATAATAAAAATGTATTATATATCACTATGGAAATGGCTGAAGAAAGAATTGCAGAACGTATTGATGCAAATCTACTTAACTTATCAATGGATGAATTAAAAGTTGTTGATAAGAATGTTTTTGATAATCGATTAGATAAAATCAAGCAGAAATCTCAAGGACGACTCATCATCAAAGAATATCCAACTGCCGGAGCCCATGCTGGCCATTTTAGAGCTTTGTTGGAAGAGTTGAAAATGAAACAAGAATTTTTACCTGATATTATCTATATCGATTATCTTAATATCTGTAACTCTCAAAGATTGAGACAGGGTGCAAATGTTAATTCATATACATTTGTTAAAACAATTGCTGAAGAAATTCGTGGACTCGCCGTTGAGTATGCAGTACCAATTGTTAGTGCTACTCAAACCACAAGATCTGGGTTTACAAGCTCTGATCCTGGACTCGAAGATACTTCTGAATCTTTTGGTCTACCAGCAACTGTTGATTTAATGTTTGCGCTTATCTCAACCGAAGATCTTGAAAACATTGGCCAACTTATGGTTAAACAACTCAAGAATCGGTATAATGATCCATCTTATTATAAACGTTTTGTGATTGGCGTAGATCGATCTAAAATGAAACTTTATGATGTAGAAGCATCTGCTCAAGCAAATATATCTGATGCAGGCCAAGATAAAGATGATAAACCTGTATTTGATAACTCCACATTCGGTTCTAGAATGAAGACAGAAGGATTTAAATTCTAATATAACTGTTTATAAATATATTAATGCTCTAATTGTAACAATTCTGTGACAATTGTTACAATTCTGTTACAAAATAATTGTGTACATTAATTGCACTTTATTATATAATAACATTATAGAGAGATTATGTTAAAATTTAAACAATATATAAATGAAGTAAATAAAGAATTCAAAGATAACGGATTAACAATCTTTGATATTGATGATACTTTATTTCATACTACTGCTAAAATTGCTGTTATGAAAGACGGCAAAAAAGTTAAAGAGTTAACCAATCAGCAGTTCAATACTTATAAACTTAAAGCTGGCGAAAAGTTTGATTTCAAACAATTCAAAGATGCTGATAAGTTCTATAAAGAATCTCAACCAATCGAAAAAATGCTTAATAAAGCAAAAGCAATTATTAAGAATATAGGTAAAAAACCAGGTTCTAGAATAGTTATTATCACAGCTAGAAATGATTTCAATAACAAACAAAAATTCTTAAAAACCTTTACCAAATATGGTTTAGATATGAGAAAGATAAGAGTTGAAAGAGCTGGTAAAATCAATGATGTTTCAAATGTAGCTCTTAAAAAAGTTGTTATCATTAGAAACTATCTCAATACAGGTAACTTCAAAAGAGCAAGACTCTTTGATGATTCAATGGCTAACTTAAAAGCTTTCTTACAAATGAAAAGAGAATTCCCACAAGTAACATTCGAAGCATACTTTGCTAAACCAGATGGATCAGTAAAGGTTGTTAAATAATGGCAATATCTGGAGCAGGAGCAGAGATTACAGCATTAGCTGAATCTTTGCAAGCCTATGTATGTGCTGCTAGACAAGCATTAAAGAAAGACATATATTCTATTACAGAAATTACAGCGCAAAATACTAAAGATGCTGAATGCGATAGGCGTTTAGTTGATTGTTTAAAAAAATTAGATGAAGCGTGGTTCTATTCATGTATTCAGACTGCTAATCAAATGGCAAAAGATTTTAAGTTTGGTAACTATAAATTTTATCGTGGCGGCAATATACCTAATGAAATTTATAGAGTATTTACAAAGTATAAATCAGAAACTGGATTATCAGGCTCAGATAAATGGAATCCAGCTGATATATGGGTTAAATCTAAATCACATGCATTAAAGACTAATTTTGATAATATAATAGATTACAACAAATATATATATAATGCCTTTAATAAAAAAGAATTAATTGGTGTATCATTAAAAAAAATTGGTCCAAATCAAAAACCCCATAGTAAAGTTTTTAATAATGGTAAACCATTAGATGCTAAGTTTAAAGGGTTTAAAATTGGTAATGATCCAATAAATTCAAAAGATGCCTATATAGAATTTGTATCTGAAAGTGGCTCAGGATTAGTTCAATTAAGAAACTTTTCATCAAGACCAGTTCCATCATCATGGCAAGGAGAAATTAAAGGCAAATATGCAGCTGCCGGTAAAATGGGTGGTGGAGTATTACTTAATGCAGCAAAAGAAAGTGGTATACCTCAATCAGATATATTTACACCAAATGAATTGTGGAAAAATATTGAAAACGCAGATACTAAAACTGTAATAGAATTCTGTAAGATGTTTAAAGACCTTGTTACTGTCAGCACATCTATTAATCAATTAATACCTTTAGTTGCAGCAAAAGCAGAGAACGATAAAACTTGGTGGATGTCAAAATACTTTAGTATATCATATTGTTATATGATGAAAAAGAATAAGAAAGAAGATAAGATTGCCAATGCAATTTATAGTTATGCTTCTTCAGCATCTAAATTTAGTAGTGTTTTTATAAAGTATAGTTAAATGTTAAATTTAAAAGGTTACATAACAGAATCAAAGAATGTTCATATGGAACATTTAGAAGATCTTGTATTCAATGAAGGTGTTAATGGCACACGTAAAGCTATTAACTTTTTACAAGACTTAAGAAACATGCTTGCTGGAAATAGCTCATCTAAGATTACATCAACCGTTAAATGGGATGGTGCTCCTGCAGTTTTTGCGGGTGTAGATCCTCGAGATGGTAAGTTCTTTGTTGCTAAGAAAGGTGTATTCAATAAAGATCCAAAAGTATATAAGACTGTTGCTGATATTCGTAAAGATACATCAGGAGATCTAGCAGCAAAACTAATCATTGCACTAAATGAATTTAAGAAACTTGGTATTACAAAAGGTGTATATCAAGGTGACTTAATGTTTACGAAATCTGATTTAAAAGTGGAGACTATAGATAATGAAAAATACATCACGTTTCACCCAAACACTATCGTATATGCTGTACCTGCTCGCTCTGACTTGGCCAATAAAATTCTAAAGGCTAAGATTGGTGTAGTATGGCATACTTCATATGATGGACCAAACTTTGAAACTATGAGAGCTTCATTTGGTCAAAATATTACAAATAAATTCAAATCATCTCCTTCTGTATGGATGGATGACGCAACATATAAAGATTACTCAGGTACAGCAACATTTACTAAAGCTGAAACAGCAAAGGTAACTGCAATCTTATCTGAAGCAGGTAAGTTATTTAAATCGATTGATGCTAATGTGATTAATTCAATTAGTAGAAATGAAGAAATACTATCATTAATTAAAACATATAATAATGCAAAAGTAAGAGTTGGTGAAAAGATTACTAATCCTACACAACATGTTGTTGGTTTATATCATTGGATTCAGGAAAAGTATC
>Ga0255765_1003919_pt1 | contig 15370 bp, 17 predicted proteins | sample 041ome_8_FD_179965 | JGI IMG/M metagenome (GOLD analysis project Ga0255765, IMG submission 179965) | Coastal salt marsh microbial communities from the Groves Creek Marsh, Skidaway Island, Georgia - 041407BS metaG (version 2) | ecosystem: Environmental > Aquatic > Marine > Intertidal zone > Salt...
GATATATCTGATCACGGAGAGTCAAGCTACAATTGATATTTCTTTATCTAAACAAGCGCATTGTTTATTGCGCTTGTTTAGAACCTCTTAAGATGGCATAGTTAAATACAAGAATAGGGGGAATATCATATGTTTAGAGATTTTAAAGCAACAATAGTTGCATTAACTATACTCTCGTCACCACTTTCATATGCTGGCGGAGCAATGGAAAATAATTCACGAAGTACTGACGATAGCACTTCGGCAATATATATAGGATTAAGCGTCGGCTCTGTTAAAACAAGCGATGGTTATAGAGAGAGACTTGCTAATGACTCAGACTACAATGGGTTTACATATGATGGAGCAGACAGCTCATCACTACAGGGCTTATTAGTTGGTATCAATACTAATTACCTATCTGCTTATGGGCTTGTTTTAGGCGGAGAGTTTTATCTTGAAAATAGAGATGTCAATTTCAAAGAGTTAGATAGACTAAATGGTACTCCAAATGCACTATTTGAGACTGCAACTAAGTCAAAGTATTCTGCATCATTATCCGCAAGGCTTGGATATCCAATTACATCTAGTATTTTAATATACACTTCTCTTGGAAGGACAGTCTCAGATATGGAGAGAATTTACTACAATGTGGCTTCAAGTGCGACTGATGTTCGTTCAGACACTTTGTATGGATGGACAAAGGCTTTTGGAATGGAATATAAGATGTCCAATTCAATGAGCGCTAGAATAGAACACTCTAAAACCAATTATCATGATGATTATTATACTGCCTCGGTATATTCAGGTCTCATACAAAAAGCTGTCAATGTACAAGATGAGAGTCTAAAGTTTAGTTTGATTTTCGGTTTCTAGGTAATAACACGTATCACTTCAGAGTTTATCGATGTATCGTGTAATGAAATTACACGATACCCATAAGATAAACTTTCATCTATATCAAAATCATCTGAATATGGTTTAAATTGATAGCAGGTAGATGGTGTTGTGTAAAATTCAATATTATTTGCTTTCAAATAAGAATCTTGATGGACATGCCCACAAAAAATTTTAAATTCTAAGTTTTTATACGAATGAAGAGTTTCTATCAGCAATTCACTATTTTCACAAATATGTTTGTCAATCCATTTTGAACCTATCGGCACTATTGGATGGTGCGCAAAAATAACAACATGATTAATTTTTTCTTGATTGTTTAATTGTTGTATTAGATTCTTAATATCAGAAGTCTTAAGTCTACCAGCAATCTTACCAGGTATATGTGTATCAAAGTTGTAAGTTAAAATTTTCAAATCTGATAAATCTATATTTTGAAAAGATATCTGCTTATCTAGTATCATTTTCATATTATTTAAGTCATCATGATTTCCAGGCAATAGTGTTATCTTGAAAGGATATTTCGCTAATAAGTTCTTTATATGCATGTATGATTCTAATGAATAATCACTTGATAAATCGCCAGTTATTATAAGATTTTCAATATTATGGTTAAATCTTATTGCTGAAAGTGTGTCGGTTAAACTATGGTAAGGGATACAGTTATGTTTCTTGTGATTGATATCTTTCGATATATGAAGATCTGTTATCTGAATTATATCCATGCTTTATTTTATAGTACTTAGTTATTAATTTTTTGATAAAATGTGATATATTACAGTCCTAATTATGAAAAAAGATATACATCCAGATTACAAACCGGTCATATTTCATGACGTGACATGTAATAAAAGTTTTTTACTTTCTTCTACAGTTAAAACAACTGAAACAATGACGTATGAAGATGGTAAGGAATATCCAGTTTATAAGGTTGAAACATCATCAGAGTCACACCCTTTTTACACCGGTAAAGGCCGCATAGAAACCAAAGAGGGTCGAGTAGCTAAATTCAAGAAAAAATACTCTAAAAAGTAAACCCCAAAGATACTAGATAAATTCTAAAAATAATGTTGACAGAACTATTTTCCTGTAATACTGTTATGGACAGTAAGTGGACAAAGTATAAATATATTAGACAAATCTTATATATTAATACTCTTATCTACTATTAATTTGACAAAATGCGGACAAAGGAGGCAATAATGTCAACAATATTAGCAAACGTTAAGTATTTGCTTGCACCATCACTGATTTTGGTAACATTTTTCGGTGTATTAGCAGGTGGATTACTTTCTTGGATCGGTGTAGCTTTATTAGGAGTGGGTGTCGTAGTTGATACTATACTTCGCAAACAAGCATCAAGTGCAATGCACAAAGATGATGGTACAACTAAAGCATCACCAGCATTCCAAAACATGGTAATGTATTTAATGTTACCAGTATTCGTATTACTACAACTTGCACTTGCATGGAGAGTAAACGGATTTATGACAGGAGTACCTGTAGAAGTAACATCAATATGGTTCAATCTAATCCCTGTATACAGCGGAATTAGCTCATTAGATTTAATCGGTGCTGTTCTTTCAACTGGTATTTTTGCCGGTATAGGAATCATTTACGGACATGAACTTTCACATTGTAAAGGCTTTGCATTCATCATTTCAAGAATGACAATGGGTCTTTCAGGTTCAGCTCATTTCTGTTACGCACACGTATACAACCATCACCTAGAACTTGCTAGTGAAGATGATCCTGCAACTGCACCACGCGGTCGTACAATTTATGGTCATTACTTACTATCATATTTAGGACAATCAAAATTCGTGTTTAACATGGAGAAAGAAAGACTTTCAAGAATGGGAGTCCCATTCATTTCATGGCAAAACCGTTGGATTCGTGGTTACATGATGTCAGTACCATCAGCTGTATTATTCTTCATGGCTGGCGGATGGATTGGTATAGCAGCACTTGCAACTGTATGGGTAATTTCAAACTTTGAACTTGAAGCATTGAACTATCTAGAGCATTACGGTTTAGTACGTGTAAAAGACCAACCTATTGACTATCGTCACAACTGGGATAACAACACATTGTTCACAAGTTGGTTCTTTATCGAAATTGGTCGTCAAGCTGACCACCATGATCGTGGAGAAACACACTTCTGGGAGCTTGAAAATGTAGGTGCACCAAACACAGGTTGGGGTTACTTCACAATTTTCGCCCTTGCATTAGTACCACCACTATGGCACTGGTACATGCGTAAAAGGTTAGCAACTTGGGATACAAAATTCGCAACAGATGAAGAAAAAGCAATTGCGACTAGAATCAACAAAGAAGTTGGTTATGAAGGAACTTCATTCAAGGATGATGAACTTTCTTTCCCAATAGAAAACTAATATAGGAAATATCAAGGATCAAATGGACTTGATGCACCCCCTCAAATGAGGGGGTGTTTTTATTTTAGTAATGAAAACATATAGCTTTAGTCAGATTGTTCAGTTCTAATTTACAACTAACACATTTATATCTTAGACCTACGGTTGTAAGCGTTTTTACTAAAATTAAATTAGCAAGACTACCTTTTATGTTACTAGGTAAGTCAATCTGCAATTGACCATCTTTGTACGTAACATTATATGGTTGTATTTTAACTTTGCTATTACATAGTACAGATCTAAGTTCACTATGAATATCAACAGCGGGTATACCTTTGAAAACTTTACCTGATTTATAAAATTTAGCTTTGATCGATCCTGAATATGCACCAATCTTAGCCGAACTCAATGGATTATCGAGTTCAATATTTGTTTCATGATTGCTCATTATTTTCTCCTCTTTAGTGTTTATACTGATCAGTATTGGCACACAATCTAGAGTTCAAATGCCAAAAAAAAACCATCAAGCAGAGCTATGATGGTTACCGATCGCTTTAGCTCTTTTACGCCTGCAAGCTGATGTCAAATAGGCGTACCTTATTCAAACATTATGATTATTGTCTGTCAACGTCTTTTTTGAATGGATAAATTATATTATCGACTAACTTAAGCTCTAACGCCCTATTTTCTAAGCCCATATGGCGCCTCTCTTCTTCTTTAGCATCAGAATATGATAAAAAAAGTTTATCCCAAATTGTTAGTATGCTCGAATAGTTTGCTTCTCTTGATTTACGAGCAGTTGTGTGATGATTCGTATGGTACTGTGGCGTGACTAGAATCTTTGATATTACTTTTTCTAAATTAGCCGGAAGTTTTGTGTTGCTGTGATGAAACTGTATAGATAGTACTAATAGTATTTCATAAAAAAGATATTCCGCCACTGTGATACCAAAGATATATATTATAATCGCCTTATACATTGTGGATAATATTAACTCACCAACATGAAAGCGTACTGATGTGCCAACATCCATATGTGTGTCTACATGGTGAACATAGTGAAATTTCCAAAGAAATTGATTCGTATGATTAAACCGATGCCACCAATATAGTGATATATCAAGAACAATAAAGCTTAATAGAAATTTGATAGAATCTAGATCTGAAAAAATAAATAACAGTCCGTATTGAGATTCTGTTACAAGGATTAATATAGGCATTAAAATAAAAATAATTGGTATTCTCATAAGTACACTATTAAAAACTGCAATTACGATGTGAAAAAGAAGCCTTTTATATCTTGGCGTAGTCCATTTTCTATTTGGGTAGTATGTTTCTAAAAGAAAAAAAACAAAAAATCCTAACAAGAAAAACGATACTTTTAGTGTTGTTAATGCCTCCAAATTCATACTTCATTCTATCATTTTAATTAACATTACTGATATACTGATTGGATGACAAATTCCGAAAGACACAGACTTAGTCTCATTATAGCAACTTTAGGCCCTTCAACTGATAACGACAAAGAATTAATTACTATGTTGATGGCCGGGATAGCTCGACAATGGACAGATGGAGTAGACATAGCACGTGTACTTTATAGCGATGGAAATGATGTTGCAAAATCAAGAATAGATATATTTAGAGAACAATCAAAGAAGCGAAATCTTTCTACATCAATTTATCTAGATACTGATGATAAAAATTCGGATGATTATATTAATTTTGGAAATGAGGTACTTCCAGAGATTATGACATTTGATGTATCTAATGGTATTGATTTTTTTAAAACTATTAAGTCTAAATTAGCTGATAGTATAAAAGTTTGTGTAAGAATTAAAAATGGTCATGCGACTGAAGACTTAGATGACTTCTTTATAGAATGTGACTACTCTATGATCGAACTTGATTCTAAAGTGATACACGATGACAATATTGTGAAAAGATCGAAAGATAACAATTGCGAACCAATTTACTTAGCACTTATGCCAACTCTTATGAAAGGTCAGGTCCAATCTAGAGATGAAAACTTTGAGATAGGTCATACACTTGAGGAAGGTTTTGATTTAATAGCGCTTTATCAGGAAACTGCTCATGGTCCTTATCCTGCTAGATCAGTTAAGTGTATAGATGAGATCAGTGTTGAGTCTGAGAAACTCAGAGTGAATCCATTCCAGGATGCTTTAGATAAATTTCTTTCATTTTTCAAAAAAAAATAATTACCCTGGCGGCCAGCCAAGAGTCCTATTTGCTAATATATGTATGTGAAGATGAAAAATAGTCTGCCCAGCTTCACTTCCATTATTAATAACTAATCTATAGTTAGACACATTAATATTTTGCATTTGCTTTTTGATAGTCAACATAAGGTGACCCATAATGTCGATATCTTTATCATCTAAATCTGATACACCTATTATTTCTTTTTTTGGTATTGCTAAATAGTGTAACGGTGCTTGCGGGCTGATATCCTCAATAATTATACATAATTCATCTTCAAAAATTATATTAGCTGGAATTTCTTTATTAATTATTTTAGTAAAAATCGTATCAGTCATTATTTTGGTGGTTGATAGGGATTTTGCATAAACTGTGTTTTATATTTTTCTAATTCCGTATGAGGCATTGGCGCATTTTCATTTTTATATTCACTTGTTTTGTTTTCTGATATTTTTTTTAACAGCTGATTATTTTCTTGTTGTAATTTAATGAGTTTTTTCATGAACACTAAGCCATTAATTAATGTTAGAACAATCATTATAAATAATAGCAAGGCAATTAATTTCATGATAACTCCTTGAGTTTACTGATTACTGCGTCTACATGCCCCTTTACTTTCACTGCTCGCCAAGAGTGTAAGATTTTCCCATTCTCGTCAACTATAAATGTTGATCTATCAACACCCATATATTTTCTTCCATATAAGCTTTTTTCTTTTATTACATCTAAGCTATTACATAACTTTTCTTCAGTGTCTGATATTAATGGAAATTTGAAACTATGTTTATCGATAAATTTCTCATGTAAACTTATTTTGTCTCTAGAAACACCAACGACATTTGCTTTAAGACGTTTAATTTTTTGAAGATTTTCATTGAACTCTATGCTCTCAGTTGTACATCCCGGAGTCATATCCTTGGGATAAAAGTATAGAACTAATTTTTTATCTAGAAAGTCATATAATCTTTTCTTTTTATTATCAGTGCATTCTATAGTCATGTCCTTAATCTTTGTATTTATTTTACCATTAGCCATATTAATCCTCGTTTGATATTTTTCTTGCTTTATCTACTAGCATTATAGGTATGTCATCTACTATAGGATAGGCTAAATTAGATTCCTTGCATACAAGTTCATTATTTTTTTCATCATATTCGAGCATTCCACCTGATTTAGGACAGACGAGTATTTTTAGAAGTTGTTTATCCATATTAAAAAAATATATTTCATATTGATTAAATATCAAGTGAAATTGATAATTTTATATGTAATAATTTGTCTCAATGAGATTTACTAACCTAATATTTTTACTCACTTTCAGTTTATCATCTATGGCTTTTATGAGCGGGATAGATCCAAGTAGAGATACTCAAGGTGAATTAGAGATTATAGGAGCTACAATACCACTTGCTCCTGCTAGCGCTTCTGTAAATGCAGGCTATGTGAAATTCACAAACACATCTGATAAAGATCTTGAATTTCATAATTTTACTAGCCCCGTTTATGACAGCGTAGAAATGCATATCACTGAAAGTAGATCAGGTTCTGCTAAAATGAAACAAGTATCTAAAATATTAATTCCAGCTAACTCTAGTGTAGAGCTTAAACCTGGCGGAGCTCATCTAATGTTAATAGGACCTCGTCGTGACGTGCAAGCTGGAGAGCAAATTCTTATGATTGCTCAAGATTCTCTTGAAAGAAGATTTATGCTCAAATTTACGGTGATTGATATGAGACAAGAAACATCTCATAACGATCATAATCACCATAACCATAATCATTAATACCCACTAATCTTGTTTTTTTAATATTAATCCCTACATTCACTGTATGGATATAAATAAAATTAATTTTACCGATAAAGTTAGAGAGATATTTACTCTTTCTCAGGGAAAAGCTCAAACTAACAAAAATTTATATATTGATACAGCACATATTTTTGCTTCAATAACTGAAAGCTCTTGTCTTGGTAAATCACTACTTGAGAAATTTGGTATTGATATGAATAAGTTTAATAAAGCTATTCAAGACAAGATTAATCTATTACCTGTTTCAGACAGTCACATTGATAAAATAGAAATTACAAATAATCTAGCAAAAATATTAAATGATGCACATAAAAAAGCTCTTAGATTAGGTGATAAATTTGTCGCATCTGATTTAATTACACTTTCTATATTAGAGGATAAAGAAGGGTCAAATTTTATTCATGAAAAACTTGATATTAATGTAATTGAATTAGAAAAAATAATTTCATTAGATAGAGCGAATAATAAAATTGATTCACCATCAGCTGAAAATGTTATAAATTCATTATCAGAATATTTAATCAATATTACTGACAGAGCTAGTCAAGGTAAACTTGATCCGGTAATAGGACGTGATACAGAAATTAGAAGAACTATTCAGGTTCTTCAAAGAAGAACTAAAAATAATCCCATCCTCATCGGAGAACCTGGTGTTGGTAAAACTGCTATTGTCGAGGGCTTAGCTCAAAGAATAATAGATAATGAGGTTCCATCTGGATTAAAGAATAAAATCATTATGCAATTAGACCTTGCTGCAATGCTGGCAGGTTCTAAATTTAGAGGTGATTTTGAAGAAAGATTAAAAACTGTCATTAAAGAAATAGAACAAAATAGAGATCAATACATATTATTTATAGATGAAATTCATACTATGGTTGGTGCAGGAAAAACTGAAGGATCTATGGACGCTGGAAACATGTTGAAACCAGCATTAGCACGTGGTGAGCTGCACTGTATTGGAGCTACCACGCTTGATGAATTCCGAGAAAATATTGAAAAAGACCCAGCACTTGAGAGAAGATTTCAAAAAGTTTTAATCGAACAACCGTCTGAAGAGGATACAATTGCCATCTTAAGAGGTATAAAAGAAAAATATGAAATTCATCATGGCGTATCAATTTTAGATTCATCTATTATTGCTGCAGTTCGGTTATCAACAAAATATATTCCAGATAGGAACTTACCTGATAAAGCTATTGATCTTATTGATGAAGCAGCCAGTTTAATAAGAATTGAAATTGACTCTAAACCAGAAAATCTTGATGAACTAGAAAGAAAAATAATCACTTTAAAGATAGAAGAAAAAGCCCTCGATAAGAACTCTGAAGATGGTGAAGATGCAAAAGGTAAAATAAAAAATAAACTAAGAGAATTGGAAGCTAAGTATAATGAGCTAGAAAAAGTTTGGACTAAAGACAAGGAAATACTAATGGCTGCCAATGAGTTAAAAACTCAATTAGAGTCAGCTAGACGAGACCTAGATACAGCTAAAAGAAATTCTGATTTAATGAAAATGGCAGAACTTAAACATGGAGTAATACCAACAATAGAAAATAAAATCAAAGATTCAGAGAAAACTGATAATCAGAGTTTAAATATGCTTCGCAATAAAGTTACAGAAGAAATAGTTGCTACTGTTGTTGCAAGATGGACTGGTATCCCTGTGTCTACAATGATGATGTCTGAGAAACAAAAATTATTAAATCTTGATAATCAGTTAGCTCTTTCAGTTATTGGACAAGACAATGCTATAAGGTCTGTCAGTAATGCAATTAGAAGATCACGAGCTGGTATATCAGACCCACATAGGCCTAATAGTGTATTTTTATTTTTAGGTCCTACTGGAGTTGGTAAAACAGAACTCACAAAAGAATTGTCTCTAGCACTATTTGATAATCAAGATTCTCTCGTAAGATTTGATATGTCTGAATTTTCTGAAAAACATAATGCTTCAAGGTTTATAGGCGCACCTCCAGGTTATGTTGGATATGATCAGGGTGGCGCATTAACAGAAATAATTAGAAGAAAACCTTACTCTGTGATACTACTTGATGAAATTGAAAAAGCTCATCCTGAAATACTAAATATACTTCTTCAAGTATTTGATGATGGACGATTAACGGATGGGCAGGGCAGAGTAGTTGATTTTAAAAATACAATCATCATTATGACTTCTAATCTTGGAGCAGAATACTTTTCTCAATCACAAATTAATATCAAAGAAAAGATAAAAGAAGTCATAAAAGCTAGTTTCAAGCCCGAGTTTATAAATAGAATAGACGATATTATTGCTTTTAACCAACTATCTAAAGAAGACCTTTATAAGATTACCATTAGACAGCTTAATAGTCTCTCCAATAGAATAAATAATGAATTAAATATTAATATTTCATTTGATCAATCAGTTGTTAATAATATTTCCAATATCGGAGAAAATAATACATATGGAGCTAGGCCTATAAAAAGAAAGATTCAAGCCTTGATTGAAAATGAGCTATCTAGGTTGATTATCTCAGATAAGATCGTAAAAGACTGTAGCTACACCTTGGCATTCAAGGACGAGAAACTTATATATACTCCAGAGTATAACAAGCTACAATCAAATCCATCTTCTTGAAGTTTGTGTATAGATGATATATTGTTCACCGAATTTATCTCTTAAGTAAGATTCCTCTTTCTTTATTATAAAAAAATGTAAGATAAATAACGTAAAAAGCGAAAAAAAACTTATATGAAGGAAACTAAGTAATGAGCCAATACTAAGTTGGAAGCATACTAATGACAGATACATAGGATTCCTAATGTATTTAAAAATCCCTTCTGTTATTAGTGTATTTGATTTAGTTGTGGGATTTGGATCTTCTTGGTGAAATTTGAATAATTTTACTGACAAATAGATGAGTAAAAACGACGTTAATATCAAAACAATTCCTAATTCTGTTGATCTTAAGAAATTAAGAAAACTTGGAAGAGAATATAACTGAGACACATATAAATTATATATACCAACTCCAAATCCTAAATTTATTGAAAAAAGCATTATCAATGGCGGGAATGTTTTAATTTGAGGAGCATCTAAAATCTTTTTTGGAAAAAATACAAAATGAATAAACATTATAAATAATAATCCTGATAAAAAAGCCAACAATCCTTTATACAATGCTAGTTCAATTTGAATTTGATTATCCCCGAGATACCAAATAAAGAACTTAAAATAATGATAGAGGAAATTATAAAATAATATGAATGAACTAATTTTTATGAACATAACGGCTTAGAAGTAAATAATCATTAATGCTTAAGTTTTCTGCTCTTTTTTTAGAATCTATTTTGATTGTATCGTAATCTTTTTCTTCGAAATATTCACTAAGGGAACTTCTAATCATTTTTCTTCTGCCTTCAAACGCCTTTTTTACAATTTTGTAAAATATGTCCTCATGTTTTTTATCATTAAAAATGTACTCTTTAGGTAACAATCGTATAAATGAAGATTTTACCTTTGGTTTAGGCGCAAAAACGTTTTCTGATATATCAAATAACTTAGTAGCTTGGAAATAGACTTGTGTCATTACACTTAGTCTTCCGTAAGTTTTTGTATTAGGATTTGCGATCATTCTATCTACCACTTCTTTTTGTAACATAAAGTGTATATCAATAATATTGCATACTTTACATACCATAAATATTATTTCTGTTGATATATTATATGGAAGATTACCGATAACCCTGAATTTTTCTTGGATTGAGGTAAAATCAAATTTTAGAACATCACTGTTAATAATCTCGCCATTTTTGTTCTGCATCAAAAGTAGATAAAGTTCATCAAATAAATCTTTATCTTTTTCTATAAGATAAAACCTCTTAATTAATGGAATAATTGATTTGGATAATGCTCCATCTCCAGGTCCTATTTCTAAAATTACATCATCTTTATTCGGAGCTATGAACCTTACTAATTTATTTATTATGTTTTGGTCAACTAAGAAGTGTTGCCCAAGTTTCTTTTTATAATGCACTTTTTGAAATATCTCGAGCGACTTTAAGCGCTTGTACAAAGCTTGATATATTTACCGTTCCTTTACCAACTAGTTCTGTAGCAGTACCATGATCAACTGATACCCTCGTTATTGGTAGACCAAGTGTCACATTAGTAGTCTTACTAAAATCGTCATACTTTATAACAGGTAAACCCTGATCGTGATACATTGTGTGTATTACATCATATTGATTAACAAATTTTTCAATGAACGCAGTATCTGCAGGGACTGGGCCATCTATGTCAATGCCCATTTGTCTTAATGATTTAATTGCAGGTTTGATCACTTTTATTTCCTCATCGCCCAAAATTCCATCTTCACCTGCATGAGGGTTTAGTCCACAAACAAGTATTTTAGGTTTTTTATATCCAAACTTACTTTTCATATCATTATTTATAATTGTAATTTTATCTATGATGCTTTTTTTAGTAATATCTTTTGATACCTTATGAAGAGGAATATGGATAGTTTGTAAAGTTACTTTCAATTTATCATTCATCAACATCATTATTGATTTAGATTTACATATTTTTGCAAGAAACTCTGTGTGTCCAGAAATTTTATAACCACCTTCATTAAGAATATATTTAGATATAGGACCTGTAACCATTGCTCCAAATTTTTTATTCAGACATCCTGTTGCAGCTACTTCAATTGCATTAATTACAAAAGGAGCATTATCAGGATTCATAAACCCTGGTTTATTTTTTTTTATTAATTTTATAGGCAGTACATTTAAGACTCCCTTCTTTTTTAACGGGGTATCATTGATATCTTTAAGCTCATTGATAATTATCTTTATCTTCAAACTTTTAGAACTTTCTATTAATAATTTAGGATCAGTTATTATAATATGATAGCTCTTTATATATTTTTCAGCCATCATCACAGCTATATCAGGGCCAATACCTCCAGGATCCCCAAGGGTAATTGCTATATTTTTATTCATTCAACAATTTCGATGTATGCTTGATCTTTTAGTTTTGTAAGCCATTCTTTTTTTGCTATCTGAACCTTTCTTTCTTTGAGAATATTTATTGCTTTATTTCGAATTATATTATCAGCAATATTTTTAATTCTCTTATCTTCTAAGTATATTATGTGCCATCCATATTGAGTTTTGAAAGGTTCACTAATCTCTCCAATTACTAAATTTTTCATGACAGAGCCAAATTCGGGTACAACTAGTCTTTCTTCAATCCATCCCAATGAGCCACCTTTTACTGCAGAAGCAGTATCTCGAGAGTATTTTCTTGCATAGTCTGAGAAATTATTATTTTTTTTTGCTTGATTCTTGATTTCATAAAATTTATTTTTAATATCACTACTATCTTCCATTGGATTAGTTTTCATTAATATATGACTTACTTTGAACTCTTCAATTAAAAGATTACTACTATCTACTTTCAATAAAACATGCCCTCTACCCGTTCTAAAAGATTTACTGAACTTTTTTGCATCAAGAATTTTCAAATTATTTTGATAAATATCTGGAAGGTCCTTTAGTAGAACATTATCCATTTTATTAACAATAATTTCATAATTTGGGTATCTTTTCTTTGTATCATTGTGACCGTTTTGTATGATACTACTTACAATGATGTGCATTTTGGCTGAATCTATTTTTTTACTTTCATCTTCTATGAGGTATTCAGTAAGGTTTAATTTGACATTTACTTCATTTGCTAAGTTATTTTTTTTCAAGTAACTCTCTAACTCCTCTTCAGACACATATGCTCTACTAGTAAATTGTGTTCTATATAATTCTTGAATCTGCACTTTCCTCCGAAGATTGTCTAAATATTTGAGGTAGTCTATATTTTGTGCTTCTACTGCATCTTTAAGTTGTAATACTGTTAAGTTTTGACCTTCTGCAATCTGTTTAATTGTATTTCTCAAATCAGTATCTGATATGTTTATACCTAGTCTATTGGCAGCTTGTTCTAATAATAACTCCTCTATCAGCTTGTCCAATATATCATTTTTAATTTTAGCTAATTGAAGCTTATTTATTTTCTCTAAATTAATGGCGCCGAGTTTTTCAATGAGCTCTGATTCTAGAACTACATTATCATTTACAATTGCAATAATTTTATCCTGGTAAGAAAATGATGGATTGCTAATAATCAGTGTTAAAAAGATTACTATTTTTATGAACTTATTCATATTGAGTCCTATCCTCATATCCAGGTATACCCTCTCTTAGAAGTCTTGATGTACTATTATTCGATGTAGTTAAGCCTTTAGGCAAGAATTCAAAATATATAATATTGTCTTTTTTCGTACCAGTCCAATAATCTCTCGCAACTATTTTTAGAGCATAACAACAGCTATTCATCTCTATACCAAACATGGTATCAATCAAGTCTTCCGCATTACTTCGATTATTTGAGAATGAGTAATTAAACTTTCCAACAGCTGAGAAATTCTTATTAAATGAGTATACCCCAGATAAGTCTATTTCTTCTTCGTCACCACGAACGAATCTATAGTCAACATTAAAAATTTTATTTCTTAAACCAGAACTATTGTCATAACGGTATCTGAATGCATTTCTCATTCCATGTCCAGAGTGGGGATTAAAAACAGATCCAAAAGATATGAGACTCTTTTCATTAATTTGAGCACTGACTAAGCCAATTATATTTGATGCATCAGAATGCTGTTTAGTACTAGACGTCAAGTGAACATCTCGGTCATCAAAGTATAATATTTGACCGATTGTACCTGTAAACAGTTCGTCACCAGATTCCTCATCAATTATTCTATGCGTTAGTGCTAAAGCTAATTGTTTAGCATCATTAAGTCTATCTTCTCCATAAAATTTATTCTCAGAAAATAAAGAATATTTAAATTCTTTTAGTCCGCTATCAAAAATAGGATTATCGTCTTGGTTACCCACAGGAATGTATAGTAGATATGCTTCTGGTTCCATCGTGTATAATCTATTTCCTATTTGCTTGTCAAAATATAATTTACCCCTCAGACTAGCTATTGGTGTAGTTTTAGATTTTGAACTCAACGAGCCATTAAGACTATAATCAACATACCTGATTCCTAATTTTGGATGTAACTCCCAACCTTCTCTTATTATGGGTGTTTGTATGCTTGGATAAACTACATATCTATTTCCTTCAACCTTAGCACTATCTTTATGTTTAAATTCATCAAATCTTGTCTTGATGTGATATTTATATTTGTCATTTGTTCCGATATTACTATAGTTGAGATGTATCGATGGGCTAGTTTCATATTGCTCTGAAACTCCAACTTGAGATGGCTGATATGTCATAGAAGAAATTTCATAATTTATTTGTCCATTATCAAAATATTTCTCTCCATATACCCTTAAATCTCTTTTAACACTTGATTGACTTGCTGTACTTAAAGAATTTCCGAAGTCATCAAAATAATCAAGATCTGATACACGACTATATGAAATACTACTATACATTGTCATCCCTTTATTTGATTGTCCTGAACCATTTACAGTGTTGATTAGATTTCTTTTATCTTTTACTGAATATAGATACCTATCATCACCAAACTCGTCATCACTTTCTAAGTATGTGAAATTAATTAGAGATGATTGCTTCAGCCTTAAATATCTAAATTCATTATCAATTAGTATTCCTCGATCACTTAGCGATTTTAATTCAACAGTTAAGTCATAATTTTTTGCTAGGTTGAAATAATACGGAATTGATAAATAACTACCGCTATCTCCAGCTGACCCAAAAGAAGGTGTTAATATACCTGATTGTCTCTCATCTGATAATGGAAAACTTATAAATGGTGTATAAAATACTGGTATATTTTTATATTTAAGAAACATGTTATAAGAGTGGCCTCTATCTATATCGTTATATAGTGTTGTAGTTGTAGATGTCAGTTCCCAGTCCGGTTCTGTTATACTACAAGAAGTAAAAGTTCCATCTGTTAAAACTACATCTTTATTATTTTTAATAAGAATATTATCTGCATTCCCTAAACCGCTTTTATCAGACAAATAATATTTAGCTTTAGAGAAATCAATCTCGCTTTCACTACTAGA
>Ga0255765_1003923_pt1 | contig 15358 bp, 16 predicted proteins | sample 041ome_8_FD_179965 | JGI IMG/M metagenome (GOLD analysis project Ga0255765, IMG submission 179965) | Coastal salt marsh microbial communities from the Groves Creek Marsh, Skidaway Island, Georgia - 041407BS metaG (version 2) | ecosystem: Environmental > Aquatic > Marine > Intertidal zone > Salt...
TTTGGTTCAGTTTAATAATTGCATCGACCTTATCTTCTTCAACCGCAATAATTGCTTTCTGAGATTGACAGGCATACATCAGAACCTCAATTCCTTTAATGATCTCCTCAGGATATTTTCTCATGAGCGCATCATCACATAAAGTTGCTGGATCGCACTCAGTTGCATTGATTATGATGGTTTTGGCTCCTTGGGCACCCTTTATCTTGACATGTGCTGGAAACCCCGCACCCCCCATGCCCACAATACCTGCATTACGAATTTTTTCTATAATTTCATCGGGTGTACACTTATCAACTTCTTCACCGCAACCTTTAAGGCTTATCCAGTCATCTTTGCCGTCAGATTCAATAGAAATACTTGGTACTTTTAGTCCTGATGAGTGGGCAATTGGCTGATCATCAATTGCAGAAACAACTCCCGATATAGAGCTATGCATAGGAACACAATAATCATTATTTGAAACAGCAATGACTTGTCCAACTTTTACTTTCTGTCCAACTTTGACTTTTGGTTTTGCTGATGCACCCTCTCTTTGTTTAAGAAGATAAATCGCTTTTTTAGGTGGAGGAACTTCCACTACACTCAATTGATTCAACGGATAAGGGTTCTCAATTAACACCCCGCCTCTAAAGTCATGTTTAGACATTAGTGACTTTCTCCATATTAGGAACATACTCATCCATACTAGGCTTAAGATCGATTAGGTATATGCAATCAACAGGGCATACCGGAATACACAAATCACACCCTGTGCACTCACTAGCAATGACCGTCGTCATGACCTTAGAGGCGCCAAGAATTGCATCTACGGGGCAGGCCTGAATGCAAAGCGTACACCCAATACACAATTCCTCATCTATCTCAACCACATGCTTTGGTTTGGTTTCTCCATGCTCCTCATTAAGTGGCAATGTATCAACGTTAAGAAGCTCTGCCAGTGCATCAACTCCCTCTTGTCCACCAGGTGGACATTGGTTTATTTTTGCCTCACCTTTTGCAATAGCTTCTGCATAGGGTTTGCATCCTGCATAGGTGCACTGACCGCATTGTGTTTGTGGAAGTATCGAATTGATCTGCTCGACCAGAGGGTTTCCTTTAACTTTGAATTTCTTAGCGGAGAAACCAAGGACCAAGCCAAGAAGTAATGCAAAAATTGAAAAAACGATGATTGCTTCTATCATTAAGCTAGCCCTATAAAACCCATAAAAGCAATTGACATCATGCCTGCAGTTATCAAGGCGATTGGCGCCCCTTTAAATGGAAGAGGCACATCAGCACCTTCAATCTTCTCTCTAAGAGCAGAAAATAATACCAAAACAAATGAGAATCCAATTGCCGCACCAAAACCATATAATCCGGAGGCCAAAAGACTTGAGTTCTCAGTCACATTTAAAAGCGCAACTCCTAAGACTGCACAATTAGTAGTAATTAATGGCAGAAAAATTCCTAGAGATTGTCTAAGAACTGGAGAAGTTTTATTGACTACCAATTCAGTAAATCCAACGACTGCTGCAATCGTTACAATAAATGCGATAGTTCTGAGGTATTCAATTTCAAACGGGACAAGAATATATTTATTGATAACATAACTGGATAAGCTTGCTAAGGTGAGAACAAAAGTTGTGGCGAACCCCATTCCAATTGCAGTATCAACTTTTTTAGAAACACCCATAAATGGGCAAAGACCCAAAAACTTAACAAGAACAAAGTTATTGACTAGAATTGTACTGACCAGAATTAAGACATATTCGTTAAGCATTTGCCTAATTTTAACTTAAAAAAATCTTAACTAATCCCAATGAACTTACAAGAAATAGAGCGGTGCCAATCCACTGTTTGAAAGTTCTATCATTCTCCATTATCCTGTCATGAAATCTCAAACCAATAAAATGACCTATCGCAGCAACTGGCAGCATCAGTAATGCGATTTTCCAGTGGATTGCTACTCCGACAATTAAAAAGGCTACCATCTTGATGCTAACTAAAACAAACCAGAGAACAAAAAGCGTAGGTCTTAAGCGTTCTTTAGCAATATTTTTTACATATACAGCAACTAACATGGGAGCCCCTGTTAGTGAGGTTCCAGCCACATAACCACCCAGCAATAAAAGCAGCTTATCAGCCCATCCGCTCGACGAGACAATCTTGGTATCTTTTATCCAAATAATGGCATAAAAGATTGTCACGCAGTAAATAAAAATTGAAATGACTTTGTCTGACAAACTAATCAGCCCAACAACCCCAAGAAGAGTGGGTGGCAAAATCCAGAAAAGTGATTTTTTTAGATAGGTCCATTCAACATTTTTAACTGACTTTGTTAAATTCAAAGATGAGAAAAATAAAAGATGTATTCCTATCAGCGGCAGCCAGAAAACAGGAGATTCTCCAACCAATAGAAATAAAGGAAGTCCTAAGGCAGCTCCACCAAAGCCAATTCCAGTTCTTACAAAACCCGCCCAGAGAAAAATAAGGGTAATGAATACCCATTGAAGAAGATCAAAACTCATCAAGATATTGATTCTGCCAGATAGTTCGCACTTTCTTCAACTAGAAGCTGGTCACTACCTTCAACCATGATTCTAAGAAGTGGCTCAGTTCCAGATTTTCTAATTAAAACTCGACCCGCTTTATCTAGCTTTTTCTCAACCTCAGCCACTCTGGTTTTAAGAATTTCATGAGTATCAAGATCAAAATTTTCTGGAAGAGAGATATTGATTAAGGTTTGAGGGAATATCGTAAAGTCTTGACATAAGTCATCAAGCATTCTTCCTGATGATGCTATAACCTCAAGAATTTGAAGAGCGGAAATAATTCCATCGCCCGAGGAAGTATTATCCGCACAAATAATATGTCCAGAACCTTCACCTCCGAGCACCCCATTGTACTTCTGCATTTGCTCCATGACATATCTATCACCAACATTTGCTTCAATAAAAGTTATTCCCAGTTCTGAAAGTGCCAATCTAATGCCAAGATTGGTCATCTTGGTTCCTACCACAATATTGTTAGTAAGACGATTATCTTGCATCCATTTTTTTGCAATGATGAAAACTATCTGATCTCCGTCAACAACATTTCCCTGAGAGTCAACCATGATTAGTCGGTCTCCATCTCCATCAAAGGCAATACCCAAATCTGAATTACTTTCAATAACTTCTTTTTGAAGAGAGGTCGTATCTGTCGCCCCGCAGTTTGCGTTAATGTTATATCCGTCAGGATGATTATTGATAATCTGAACTTGTGCACCAAGTTCAGAAAAGATACATTGAGCCATTTGATAAGTCGCACCATTGGCACAGTCAACAACAATCTTTAATCCACTAAGGGATAGCTTTTTGTTGAAGTTGGACTTACAAAATTCGACATATCGTCCAATAGATTGTTCATGGCGAATAGCTTTGCCCAATAAATTACTATCTACACTTTTAATTTCAGACTCATTCAGAAGTTCTTCAATTGCATCCTGATCATCATCACTTAATTTAAAACCTTCTGATGAAAAAAACTTAATGCCATTATCATAAAAGGGATTGTGGGAAGCGCTGATAACAACCCCAGCAGAGGCATTATAAGCCTTGGTCAAATAAGCGATTGCCGGAGATGGCATCGGACCTAACAAACCAACATCAACTCCTGCTGAGAGAAAGCCTGCCTCTAGGGCAGATTCAAAAATATAGCCAGATACACGAGTATCTTTACCAATAATTACCGATGCCTTACCTTTTCTTGATAGAACAGTCCCTGCGGCCCATCCCAGCTTTAGGAAAAATTCAGGAGTAATGGGGTGAACGCCGACCTTTCCTCTAATACCGTCAGTTCCAAAATACTTAACCAAAATTACCTCGCTGAATTAACTTGTGTAACTCAATATATCCAAAGCATCTTGTGTTTCAGATACATCATGAACTCGTATTATATCAGCACCATTCTGAACTGTAATAATTGCTGCAGTTACACTGCCAATCACTCGATCACTCACTTCAGCATTATTTAACATCGCACCTATCATGGATTTTCTAGATAAGCCTGACAAAAGCCTTAGGCCAAAAGATTTAAATTCACCAAATCGATTCAGTATTTCTAAATTATGCTCAAAGGTTTTTCCAAAACCAAAACCGGGATCCAAAATGATTCTTGATTCATCAATACCATATTCTTTGCAAGCAAAAATTCTTTGATCAAAAAAATCCTTGATATCGTCTATGACATTCTTGTATTTGGGATTTTGTTGCATAGTTCTGGGCTTCCCTTGCATATGCATCAAACAAACATCAGCCTGGGTGTCGCAAACATTTTCAAGAGCGCCAGGATTTTGAAGAGCATTGACATCATTTACAAGACTTGCTCCAGCCTCTATCGCTGCTTTCATCACTTCAGGTTTAGAAGTATCTATTGAAATCGTTTGCTTAATTTTTTGACTGAGTGATTCAATGATTGGGATGGTTCTTAAGAGCTCTTCTTCGAGAGAGACTTCTGATGCCCCAGGTCTTGTTGACTCGCCGCCAATATCAATAATATCAGCACCTTGATTCACCATCTCTATTGCACGGTGAATAGCGATTCCTTTTTGTGTGAATTGACCGCCATCTGAAAAAGAATCAGGTGTCACGTTTAGGACACCCATGATCAAGGCAGGTTTTTTCATGAAATTAGGCTAGCTGTTCTTTACCGCTTCCGCTCATTGGCTGATCGTCAGAGTCATCAGGGTTAACAGAAGATGCTCCTTTGCCTAGCTCTTCAGAAACAACATCTGAGTCAACTATAGCTTCCGCAACTCTCATTTTTTTACGCTCCATCAGATCATCAATTTGCCCTGAATCTATAGTCTCATGTTCAACGAGAGCCTTAGCCATAGCGTGTAAGATATCAATATTGTCAGTTAATATCTTGGTAGCCTTCTCATAATTTGTATCAATAATCTTTCTGACTTCTTGGTCAACTTGCTTGAATGTTTCTTCTGAGATTTGCTTATGTTTGGTAACTTGTCTTCCAAGAAATACTTCACCTTCGTTTTCTCCGTAAGCCATTGGACCTAGAACATCAGACATGCCCCATAATTTGACCATTTTATGAGCAAGTTCAGTTGCTCTTTCTATATCATTACTCGCGCCTGTGGTCACCGCGTCTTTGCCGTATATAACTTCTTCAGCAATTCTTCCACCAAATAAAGATGCAATTTGAGAGTTAATTTTTTGTCTGGACAAGCTGTAAGAATCTTTTTGCGGCAAAAACATAGTCACACCTAATGCTCTGCCCCTTGGGATGATACTAACCTTGTAGACAGGATCGTGTTCTGGAACCAACCTGCCAACAATGGCATGCCCAGCCTCATGGTAAGCAGTCATTTCTTTCTCTGCATCATCCATGACCATGGTTTTGCGCTCAGTACCCATCATGATTTTATCTTTAGCCTGCTCAAGTTCTTGCATTCCAACGAGATTCTTATTCTTAGATGCTGCTATCAGTGCAGCTTCATTACAAAGATTCGCCAGATCTGCTCCCGAAAAACCCGGTGTTCCTTTAGCAATATTCTTCGATTTGACGTTCTTGGCGATAGGAAGATTTCTCATGTGAACTTTAAGAATAGCATCCCTACCGTTTATATCTGGTAAGCCAACAGTGACTTGTCGATCAAAACGTCCTGGTCTTAACAGTGCAGGATCTAGTACATCTGGTCTATTCGTTGCAGCAACTACAATGATTCCCTCAGAGCCTTCAAAACCATCCATTTCAACAAGCATCTGGTTAAGAGTTTGCTCTCTTTCATCATGGCCACCACCCATTCCAGCGCCTCTTTGTCTTCCGACAGCATCGATTTCATCGATGAAAATAATACATGGTGCATTTTTCTTGGCTTGCTCAAACATGTCTCTAACTCGCGATGCGCCCACACCAACAAACATCTCAACAAAATCAGAGCCTGAGATAAAGAAGAAAGGTACGTTTGCTTCACCTGCAACCGCCTTGGCAAGCAAAGTTTTACCTGTACCTGGTGGTCCAACCATCAGAACACCTTTAGGTATCTTGCCTCCAACTTTAGTGAATTTACCAGGATCAGATAGGAATTGAACCAATTCTCCAACTTCTTCCTTGGCCTCATCAACACCAGCCACATCCTTAAATGTAATATTAGACTCGTCTTTAGTAATAAGTCTTGCTTTTGATTTTCCAAAACTTAATGGATTTTTACCACCCATCTGACCAGAAGCGCCTTTCATTGTGTAAAGGATCACACCAATTAACAATAAAATTGGAGCTAGTGAAATGATGAGCTGCTTAAAGAATCCTTCTTTTTCAGGGGGTTTTGCCTCGACAATAACTCCGTTATCAAGAAGGTCACCCATCAAACCTAAGTCACCTGGACTATAAGTAGAGAACTCAATACCTCCTGCGCCAACACCAGTGATATTATTACCCGCAATAGTGACTCTAGAAACGTCACCCTGTTTAACACTCTGTATAAATTCAGAATATGTCACGTTGTTTTTTGTTGTACCAAGATCAAACTGACCAAACAAAGAGGTCAAAAGAAATCCCAAAACAAGCCAAATTAGAATATTTTTATACATAATGTTCAATTCGAAAAAATATTAATATACCCTCTGCGTATCTTATATATGGTTTTTTCTCGGATTTTCAACCCTACAAACATCTCCAGTAGGAGATCGAGAAGTTAAAATAGCAAGAAAAAATTTAAAAATGATTAAATCAAAACTTTTAATATCTTTACTCTTTATCAGCATTATAGGTGGATGTGGTTTTCATACGCCTTATAAAAATAAGAGTATTAATGCGACAATCACGGGTCAAACCCAGTCATTTCTCGCCAAAAAAATTACTCAAAGATTGAATCGAGATATCCCTGCCACCCTTACCGTTGAAATTATCAACGTAACTAAACGACAAGATGCAGGCTCCTATAACAGTAATGGAAATGAGTCAGGTTATAACCTGACATATTCTGCTCCAATTAAAGTTTATGACAAGGATCAAAAATTACTACTCGATAAAAGTTTTTCTGCAAACACTTACCTGAGAAAACTCACTTCTTCCCAGGCAGATCGAATTCAAATCGAAGAAGCCTATGAAAAACTTTCGGATTCAATTGTTAGAAAATTTATTCGCCAATTAAACCGATTGAATGAAAGTTAGATCCGAAGAATTAAAAAATTTCCTTAAAACTCAGTCCTCTAATCTTTTCCTTACCTATGGGAGTGAAATACTTCTAGTTAATGAGTCAATAGAGCATATTAGATCCTTCTCAAAAAAACTGGGTTTCGATGAGCTTGTGAGATTCGATATTAATGCAAGTTTTGACTGGAATACAGTTTTTAATGAATTGAGCGAAACATCGCTTTTCTCATCCCACAAAATCATCATGTTGAATCTAGGGAATGCAAAAATTGGTGTGAAAGGGTCGAATGCCATTGATGAAATTACCCAATGCATTCCGGATAATATTCACATTATATTAACAGCAGAAAAGTTAGAGAGAACACAATTAAATAGCAAGTGGTTTAAATCAGTCGATAGAAATGGGGTGGTCATCGCGCATTACTCGATTGAAATATCTCAACTATTAAATTGGACCATTCAAAAACTGAATAGCCTAGGCATAAAAAATAATCAAAAAATTGCAGAACTAATTGCAGTCAACACAGAAGGAAATCTTCTAGCAACAGATCAAGAGATTAAAAAGATTGCGCTTGCTTACCCTTCTGGTGAAATTGATTTAGATGAGTATAAAAAATATATCACAGAGCAATCAAAGTACTCTATTTTCAATCTCATTGATTCTTCTTTTCTTGGGAAATCCAGTCAAGTTATCAAAATTTTTAAAACGTTATCTGATGACTCCAGTTTCCCCGTAATTCTTTCATCTTCTCTTTACAGGGAGTTAAATAATCTAATTAATATGTCACTAGATCTGCGAATGGGTAAAAGTCTCGAGGAGGTATATCAGAGTCACGGTGTATGGAGTTATAAGAAAAATATCATTAAAACCGCTTTATTAAAACATTCTTTCCAGCATTTACAAAAGTTTCTCATGCGACTGAGTCGTGTTGACCGTGCAATCAAAGGCAGGGATAATACGCCAGTATTAGAGGAATTAGAGGCCATCCTACTGGGTCTATCAGGAGTAAAGAATGTCAGTTAAAGAATTGATCGATGTACTTGGAAATCAAGCCAAGACTGCTTCCATGTCTTTAAGAAATGTCTCGACCGAACAAAAAAACCGGGCACTACTTGCTATCGCTCAGAACATAAGTGGTAGCCGTAATGACATTCTAAAAGCAAATCAATTAGACGTTAAAAATGCTCAAGAGAAGAACTTATCTGATGCCCTGATTGATAGACTTTTACTCAATGAAGAAAGAATTGATTCTATTATCCAAAGTCTTAATCAAATTGCTTTACTCGAAGATCCTGTTGGAGAAATAACGGATCTTAAATACCGCCCAAGTGGTATCCAAGTTGGAAAAATGAGAGTGCCTTTAGGCGTTCTAGGGATTATCTATGAATCTAGACCTAATGTCACCATTGATGCCTCAGCCTTATGTCTCAAATCATCGAATGCTGTGATTTTAAGAGGTGGTTCTGAGTCTATTAATTCCAATCAAGCTTTATATAAATGTATTCAAGATGGTCTTAAAAGTTCTGATCTTGATGTTAATTGTGTCCAACTTGTTAATACTATAGATCGTGATGCGGTGACATCTCTGGTCAGCAATGAAAATGTCGATGCCATTATTCCTCGCGGCGGAAAAGGACTAGTGTCAGCTATAAGCGAGTCCTCTCGTGTTCCTGTCATAAAACATCTTGATGGAATTTGTCACACTTACATTGATGATGAAGCGGATATTAAAAAAGCTGTGGATATTGCTTTCAATGGAAAGACTCGCAGATATGGGGTTTGCAACGCTACGGAGACTCTACTCGTTCACAAGAATGCGCCTAAATCAATTCTTGAGAACCTAGTCAAACGATATACAGATGAAGGTGTGGAACTAAGAGGGTGTAAAAAAGCTTTGAACCTCTTTTCAGGAATGAATAGCGCCAATGATGATGACTGGTCTACTGAGTACTTAGCCCCAATTTTGTCGATCAAAATAGTTGAAAATATTGATCAGGCAATTGCACATATTGAAAAGTATGGTTCTGGTCATACCGAGTCAATAGTGACTGAAAATATTTCAACCGGACGTTATTTCTTAAATCTAGTGGATTCTTCTTCAGTAATGATTAATGCCTCCACAGGATTTGCTGATGGTGGTGAGTATGGTTTAGGGGCAGAGATTGGTATCAGCACTGATAAGTTTCATGTCAGAGGCCCTGTAGGATTAGAAGGTCTAACCTCTCAAAAGTATATTGTCATCGGTAACGGACACATCAGAGGATAGGTATGAGTATTGAAAAAACACTCGCAGTATTTGCGCGAGGATCTGATGAAATCATCCCACTTGATGATTTAAAGGCCAAACTAAAAAAAGGAAAGCCGCTGAAAATTAAGGCAGGTTTTGACCCTACTGCACCGGATCTTCATCTGGGGCATACGGTTCTTATTAACAAACTAAAACAGCTCCAAGACTTAGGTCATGAAATCCTATTTCTCATTGGTGATTTCACGGCAATGATTGGAGACCCAACAGGCAAGAGTGCTACCCGACCTCCGCTCTCGGATGAGCAAATTCAAGAGAACTCAAAAACATATCAGGATCAAGTTTTTAAAATCCTGGATAAAAATAAAACTCAAGTAGTTTTTAATTCTCATTGGATGAAAAAACTCTCCTCAGCAGACATGATTAAACTTGCCTCACAGCAAACGGTAGCCAGAATGCTTGAACGAGATGACTTTTCCAAAAGATATAAATCTGGACAAGGTATTTCAATCCATGAGTTTCTCTACCCACTGGTCCAAGGGTATGACTCTGTAGCACTAGAGGCAGACGTTGAGCTTGGCGGTACTGATCAAAAATTTAATTTACTGATGGGTCGAGAGCTGCAAAAGAATAACAATCAAGAACCTCAAATCATTTTAACCATGCCAATTCTTGAAGGTTTGGATGGCGTGCAAAAAATGTCCAAATCGTTAAACAACTATATCGCCATTGATGATTCACCCGATGAGATGTTTGGTAAGATCATGTCAATCTCAGATGATTTGATGTGGAGATATCTCGAGCTATTAAGTTTTGAGTCTATGGAAACAATTGAATCATGGAAAACAGAAGTAGATCAAGGAGAGAACCCAAGAAATATCAAATTTAGACTTGCCAATGAAATTATTACTAGATTTCATTCAGAGGAAGATGCAAAAGTTGCTAACCAAAACTTTATCGATCGTTTCGCAAAGAATCAAATTCCTGATGAGATGGATGAATACGAATTTGAGGCTGGAATAAAGATTGGCAATCTACTTAAAGATGCAAATCTAGTTGATTCAACTTCAGAGGCCTTTCGAATGATAAAACAAGGCGCTGTCAAAATTGATGGAGAAAAAGTCTTCGATAAAGACATCAATCTTCCATCAGGCACTGCTGTCTATCAAGTGGGTAAAAGAAAATTTGCCAGAATTACCTTATCATAAGCGAATTTATCTAAATCACAAAATTGTCTATAATATGCTTCATGGGGATGACATGGCTTCGACGAGGAGTTGGATCTCAAGGATGCATGTCGAGGATAAAGATAGCTCGTTAAAACGTTCTTTAAAATAATAGTTGCAAACGAAAACAACTACGCTCTAGCAGCTTAATGCTAGCCACTCCTTAGGAATTGTCTGTGTTTCTAAGATAGTGGTCGATTAGCAGACTCGCCTTTTTGTATTTTCAGGGCGGAAGGGTTAAATTGAACTGAAATCGTCTCTCGTATCCCTGTCGGTCGGGTGACAAGAGACTAAATCAATAGACCAAACTAAGCATGTAGACTCTTTGACTGAAAGTTTTCGGACGCGGGTTCGATTCCCGCCATCTCCACCATACACTTTCTAAATTATCCTAAAACGGACTTAAAAAAAGAAAGTGGTGATATTTATCAACAAGAATAAAACCAGCATAGCATAGCAGCATACCAAAATAAACATATGGGTACTTGAATGAAACTTCATCCTTGTTTACATAAGTTGCATAATCATCAAGGACAAAACCTAAGCCTCTTAACTTTCTTTTGAGAGGTTTAAATCGATAAAGGTTTTTTTGTTTAATCATATTAAAATTTTAATAGAAACGAACCAAGAAGAACTACAACCAAATTAATTACCACCAAAGTTTCCATGTTTCTCCAATATTGAATCAAATACCTCTTTCCATTCTTTGAAGGCTTTCTGATAATCCTCTTCAGATTCAAAGTATTCTCTATTGGGTGGCTCTTCATAAGAAATAATCATACTAAACAGCCTTAAGTGCAAAATTAGAAGACAATCCTCGGCACTTTATAGCAGCTTTCTTTCTTGTATCCTTTAATCCTCTTGTGAGGAAGGTGTCACTCCTAATATCAAAGTTTTCATATTCATCGCCAATACTTATTGTCACAGTATCAGACTCATTATTGAATTTATCAAAAGCCATTGAAGAAGTAGTATGGGATTGGTCATCAGTGAAAAAACCCACCTGCATAATATCAGTGAAATTATTAACATAACTCAGATATGGCTTAATTCGTGCTGTTTGCCCTTTGTTATTTTCAAGTTGTATAGGAATAATTTTTCCCTCATATTTCTTCATATCTTCATATGATGACCACTCAATAACAAAATTATCTGCATCACAATTTAATGAATGTTTAATAAAACCATATTTATGGCCCCACACCGTTTGTCCAGGAACGCGATACCAAATAAATTCATTATCTATATTTTTAATATCCCACACCCTTTCTTCATCAATATCTTTAGTGGTTGCATACACCTGAGAAATAGATATTGAAAAGGCTAATATTGTTAAGATTCTTTTAGTTTTCTGCATTTAGATAATTCATAGATAAGTAATAAAGTAATAAGAGGATGAATAACAACAAAGACCCATATATTGATTTCTTCATAGGTCATTCCAGTTATCTCAGCTGATTTCTTAAGAATTTCTACACAATAGTAGAAAAGTTGATTCATGAAATTGTCGTAACTCATCAGACTACTAAATCTTGCCACAGTCCATGCTGTTGACAAGCTCTGACAAGTGAACGCTTAATCGCCCTATCCACATCAGTTGATTTAATATTAGTGACTCGTATGGCTTGATTGTCTTCGTCAACTATGGGTGTGTAATCCACTAAAGTCTGACAACGAATGGTGATTGATGTTTTAACCCATCCCGATATACCATCATGATGATAGTTCCAACCATCCAAATTCTCATATACATTGTATTTGCTAGATGGATATTTCAACTTGATAGTTCTCCATATGCCATTCCAGATGTAATCTACATCATGGTCAAGTTCATTTGCATTTTCTGGGAGTTGATAAGAAGCTAGTTCTTCATATACTCTGTCCTCGACAGCTTCATATTCAATCACTGTGTTTTTCTCCTTCATGTTTAGTTAAATAGTTTCTAGAGAGTGAGAGGCGAACGAGCTTACATTAGAGGAGTAGTATTGGAGGATTGTGTCCGCTTTATCTCTCACTCATCTAAAAACATGACAACAGTCTATTAAATGAACATTAAGAACAAATGTTTCTTTCATAAAGATTTCATAAAGATTCAATTGAGACCCTTTGAATGCAATATCGGATACATTAGAATAGTAACATGCCAAAGATTTTATTAATAGAAGACGATCCAAATATTGCTGAAGCCTTAACGATGGCACTAGATAATCATGGATTTGATTTTCATTGGTCAGCTACTGGAATTGAGGGGCTGGATTATCTTAAGAACAATCATATTGATTTAGTAGTTTTAGACATTGGTCTTCCAGATATTACCGGCAATGATGTGCTTCGTATTATTCGTCAAGAACTCAAATCAAATGTGCATGTGCTCGTTTTAACTGCACTTGATGGAGAAACAGAACAAGTTTTAATGTTAGAGGGTTTAGGTGCAGATGACTACATTGTGAAATCAGGTGCATCTTCTTCTCCAAGAGTTATCATCTCTAAAATAAAAATTCTTTTGAATCGTCTAAGACCGACTGAAGAGGTGCAACTTGATAATCCATTTGTTCTCAATGAATCCCTTCATCAGGTCTCTTTAAATGGAGTCGTTTTAAATTTAACTCCAGTCGAATGTAAGATTTTAAAACATCTAGTTAAGCGACCAAATCATGCTTATACCAGAGAGCAACTTCTTGCCATAGCTCATGAACGGGCAACGGGTGCTGAGGAAAACACGATCAATACCCACATGGCATCTATCCGTAAACGCATCAATGAAATCGCTCCAGGAAGTGACTATATCAGAACTGTCAGAGGTATCGGCTATAGCCTCATTATTGAATGAGTATTCGATTTACGATTGGCCTTAAAGTATTTGTTACCTTCATGGTAATTGCGCTTGGTATTTCTTGGTACTTAGTAGAAGAAACCCCTGAAGCACTCGCTAAAGAAATCGATAAAGCTGCAGAGGAAGTGATGGTTGACACTGCCAATCTTCTTTCTCAGGTAGTAACTTTTGATATTAAAGAAGACAAGATTAATATTGGCAAGCTATCTAATATTATTGAGACTTATCTAAAAAGAAAACCCAATGCTAAGATTTATGATGTCGACAAAAAACGAGTCACACTTGATGTCTATATCACGGATAAAAAAGGCATTGTCATCTACGACTCAACCAATCGATATGTGGGAAAAGATTTTTCAAAAGATAATGATGTTTATTTGACTCTAAAAGGTCAATATGGAGCCAGAGCCAGTGCCTATGACAGATCTAATAAAAATCCAAAGTCTGAAGAAAAAGCTTTCTATGTAGCTGCTCCGATTTATCATGGTGGGGTCATTATTGGTTCACTGACGGTGGTTAAAAAAGCCGATCAATTTAAAGAGTTCTTTGCCTCACAAGAAAGTCAGATCAAATACTATGCAGTCATGATTTTTATTATAACTGCTCTTTTTGCGTTAGTGGTGAGTGTCATTGTATCGAGATCTGCGAATAAGCTAATTAAGTACACCACTGATCTATCAAAGGGTAAGAAAGTTGAAGCTCCTAAAATCAGACAAGTGGAGTTTTCTGAATTAGCGGAAGCTATCCAAAAACTGCGTATTGAAGTCGAAGAAAAAGAATACATTGAAGAGATGATTTCAACGATGGCTCATGAGCTAAGAACGCCAATTACTGGCATTCGTTTGAATGCAGAGAACCTTCAAGAATTCACTGACCCTGAAAAAATTGATCGCTCAATCAATAACATCTTGGATGCTAATAATCGAATGGATCTACTTATCAATCGCATCTTAGATTTATCCCGATTAGAACTGAGGGATAAACTGGAAAAAGAAACTAAGGTCAATATCCAGACACTTATACAAACAGTTCTATCTCAGTTCAACAGAAAAGCAGCCATTGCCAATAAGAAGATAACCATTCGTGATGATATCGATGAAACTATTCACGTCATGGGTGAGCAAATTCTTCTTGAACAAGCGGTTGGAAATGTCATTGATAATGCTCTTTCATTTTCGCCTGAAGGAGCTAATTTAGATATCGAAGTTCAACAATCTAATCGTCATGTCTTCATTAAGATTCGTGATGAGGGTCCAGGAATTCCTGGCTATGCCGATGGTAAGATATTCTCTAGGTTTTACTCCACCGTAAACCCGGATTCCAAAAGGAGGAGCAATGGTCTCGGTTTAAGGTTTGTCAAAAAGATTATGGAACTTCACCGGGGGGAAGTCACGCTTAAAAACCGCATCATGAAAAAAGGTGCTGAGGCAGTTTTAAAATTCCTTTCAGTGAAAAAGAAATAATCTACGAGTTAGTCCAAGTCTTTGGCAAAAGTTGGCATGCTACAAACTTAACAACTCCAACATTAACCCCATTTCCTAGCTGTTTATAGGCTGCCGCATCATCTACTCCTGCATCAACAAAGATTTTTCCATCAATACCTTGCAACTTAGCCGCTTCATTTGGAGTAATTCGTCTAAATTCTTTGATACCTTTATGTACATCCGGACCAATAATTGAAGTTTGAGTAATTGCAACTAGTGCTGGTAAGTAATTTGCAGGCTTTACTCTTAACCCGCTTTGTCTCATTTGCATTACAAGATTTCTAATGGTTCTACCTTCTTTTGTTTTATGAAGTCTTCTAGCCTGAAACTCAAATTTTTGTCTTGAAGGTGGAAAATCATAAATGGTTATTTTTCCCTCTTTATCCCAAGTTTTCTTTTTCCATTGATCAATGAATTCTTTATTTTCATTAT
>Ga0255765_1003926_pt1 | contig 15344 bp, 16 predicted proteins | sample 041ome_8_FD_179965 | JGI IMG/M metagenome (GOLD analysis project Ga0255765, IMG submission 179965) | Coastal salt marsh microbial communities from the Groves Creek Marsh, Skidaway Island, Georgia - 041407BS metaG (version 2) | ecosystem: Environmental > Aquatic > Marine > Intertidal zone > Salt...
ACCCACACTTATCAGTTGTTAAATTGTTAAAGAGCAAATATCAACATTGGTTGCGGGGACAGGATTTGAACCTGTGACCTTCGGGTTATGAGCCCGACGAGCTGCCAGACTGCTCCACCCCGCGATTGATAATCACGGCTATTTCTAGCCATCTTGCGTTCGTGACGCAAAGAGGTGGAATTCTAGCATCTTTTTGAATTTTGTGTCAATTTAAAAAGCCTTTTTTCTAAGAAAAAAGCACCTAAAAAACTCACACCATGATCAACCAAATGTCTTGTCTTATCAGCGCAATACGCGAAAGACGCGAGACTATATCAAGCTGTATAGTTAATGTCAAACAAAATAAATAATTTTTACAAATTTGTTACTTTATTAGCAGTTGATTGATGCGTTTAACGTAACTGACTGGGTCCTCCAGTTGTCCTCCCTCCGCTAAAACTGCTTGATCAAAGATAACCGAGGCATACTCATCAAACTCCTGAGAGTTAGCATGTTTCTCCAGTTTTTCAATCAAGGCATGTTTGGGATTGATTTCGAGCGTGGGTTTTGTCTCAGGTGTATTCTGTCCTGCTGCTTTAAGAATACGCTCTAAATTTCCTGAAATATCATGCTCGCCAACTACTAAACAAGATGGTGAATCCGTTAATCGATGAGTAACCTTAACCTCTTTTACCTTATCACCAAGTGAGGACTTTATTTTTTCCACTAACGACTTAGACTGTTCCTCAATTTTTTTCTTTTCCTCTTTTTCTTTTTCCTCTTCAAGCTTACCCAGATTTAAATCACCCTTCGCGATAGACTGCAGCTTTTTACCATTAAATTCCTGTAGATTCGAAACTAACCATTCATCTACACGGTCGCCAAGAATAAGTACCTCAATTTTTTTCTTGCGGAAAATTTCCATGTGCGGGCTATTTTTTGCCGCCGCATGAGAATCTGCTGTGATGTAATAAATGGCCTCTTGCTCAGGCTTCATGCGCTCAATATAATCTTGAAGCGAAACATTTTCATCCAAAGACTCATCATGTGTGCTGGCAAATCTTAACAGGGCTGCAATCTTTTCCTTATTGGCAAAATCTTCTGCAGGACCTTCTTTTAGAACTTTTCCAAATTCGTTCCAAAACTTTTTGTAATCATCAGGTTTTTTCTTTGCCATCTCCTCGAGCGAAGACAAAATACGTTTGACTGCGCCAGACTTAATGGTCTCAACTTGGCGGCTATCTTGGAGTATTTCACGCGAAACGTTCAGCGGAAGATCGCTACTATCAATCACCCCCTTCACAAAACGCAAATATTGCGGAATTAACTTTTCATTGGCATCCATGATAAAAATACGTTTCACGTATAACTTTACATTGTTATGTCGATCTCGATCGTAAAGGTCAAATGGCGCTTTACTAGGAATATAAAACAACGTTGTATATTCTTGTGTCCCCTCTACGCGATTATGAAAGTAGGCGAGTGGGTCCTCGTTGTCATAACTGATATTTTTATAAAACTCGTTATATTCTTTAGCTTTAATATCTTTTTTGTTTCTTGTCCACAATGCTGATGCATCATTGATAGTCTCGTCTTCATCTGTCTGAATCGTCTCACCATCCTTAAATTCTGTTTTTTTCATAACGATGGGTAGCGTAATATGATCCGAGTATTTCTTTATCACCTCGCGTAGGCGCCAATCGTCTAAGAATTCATCCTCGTCTTTTTTCAAATGTAACGTTACCGTTGTGCCACGTGACTTTTTATCTATCGCCTCCAGAGTAAATTCCCCATCCCCTTTAGATTGCCAACGGTAGGCTTCTTTTTCACCTGCTTTTCTTGTTTCCAGTGTGACCTCATCAGAAATAATAAAGGCTGAATAAAAGCCTACGCCAAATTGCCCAATCAAATGCGCATCCTTGGCTTCATCACCACTGAGTTTGCTTAAAAAATCTTTTGTTCCTGAGCGGGCTATAGTGCCAATATTCTCAACAATGTCATCACGGCTCATACCAATACCGTTATCCATAATGGAAACGGTGCGATTTTTTTTATCGTAATTGACATGAATTTTAAGCTCGGACTCCCCTTCGTATAGTTTATTGTCTTTCAGAGCCTCAAAACGTAACTTATCTGCAGCATCGCTTCCATTTGAAATCAATTCACGAATAGCAATTTCTTTATTGCTATAAAGAGAATGAATCATGAGATGTAATAATTGTTTTACTTCAGTTTGAAAATTTAATGTTTCTTTTTTTGTTGCCATAAAATTTGTTCCACGTTAATTAAAAAATATTGACCTAAAGATGGGGCTGATTTCTAAAATTTCAAGATTGAGGAGAACTACAAATGCTCTAAGATATAAGCGGTCGCCAGCAAAGCAAACGACGCGGTAATATTGGTACTTGAGCCGTAACCATCGCAACTGAGTCCACTGGTCATGTGGTCATTCTTACAAACTTCAGATCGCTTTATGGGTTCAGCAGAAAAAACGGTTGGGACATTTGATTTTAATTTATTCTGATTAAAATGTTGCCTGACTTTACTAATTAAACGATCACCATGGGTATTTTTTAAGGAATCTAATTTGATTTTTGATGGATCAGTACGGCCTCCAGCGCCGCCGGTGGTGATGACAGGAATCTTGTTTATTTGACAAAACTTAATTAACTCAATTTTTACCTTTACCTGATCAATAGCGTCCAACACAAAATCATAGTTGCTATCAATTAATTGGGACATATTTTCAAGGGATAGGAAGTCATCAACACAATTCACCTTTATTTGAGGATTAATTTCAATGATGCGTTGTTGCATAACTTGAATTTTAGAGGCCCCAAGCGTACTTTCTAAGGCATGAATTTGTCGGTTAATGTTGGATTCAGCAATATGATCAAAATCAATAAGCGTTATTTCTCCAATGCCATGACGCGCCAATGACTCTACGGCCCAGGAACCCACTCCCCCAATCCCAATAACACAAACATGACTTTGTTGAAATTTATCGAACTTGTCTTGCCCATAAAGACGAATGATGCCTGAAAACCGACGCAACTTATCCATTAGTGAGCTGTTTCTAAAATCACAAACGCTACGGCAATATTTTTTTCATCCGAGATGGACAGGTGACAACGCGTAATACCTGCTTGCTTTAGAATAAATTCAATCTTCTTATGCAATTTAAAACTGGGTTTGCCTAATCTATCGTGAACAATTTCAATCGATTGAAGATTAATATCTCCTCTTAAACCTTGACCGATTGCTTTTGCAAAAGCCTCTTTAGCCGCAAAACGTTTCGCCAGAAAATTTTCTTTTATACTCACAGTCTCATAGGTTTTAATTTCATCCGGCGTCAAAATTTTTTTCGCAAGCTGGTGACCGAACTTGTTTAATGAATCTTTGATTCGGGTCACTTCAACAACGTCTGTGCCAATGCCAAAGATCATCAATTCTAACTTTCTCTGATGCATTGCTGCATAAGTTGTATCGCTTTTTCCCAGCCAATAAAAATTGCCTTTGCCACAATCGCATGACCTATGTTTAATTCATTGATCTGTTGAATCTTCGCAATATTTTGAACATTTGTGTAATGCAAGCCATGCCCAGCATTCACGACTAAACCTTTTTCATCAGCATATGTGGTAATTAATTGAATTTTCTCCAACTCTGTCTTTTGCAAAGTCAAGTCAGTTAAATTTGCATAATGCCCTGTATGAATCTCAATGACTGGTGCACCCAATTCGTGCGAAGCATCGACTTGCTCTTTATCAGGGGCGATAAACAGAGATACCCTTATGCCCGCCGCTTTTAATGTCGTCGTAATTTCCTTGATTTGTTGAAATTGTTTTACAACATCGAGGCCACCCTCGGTTGTACGCTCCTCTCGGCGCTCAGGGACAAGGCATACATCCTCAGGTAAAACATCCAGCGCAATCGCCAACATTTCATTGGTAGCTGCCATCTCAAGATTCATTTTGGTTTTGAGTAACGGTTTTAGAGTGTACAAATCATGGTCCTGCATGTGCCTCCGGTCCTCACGCAAATGCAAGGTAATACTGTCGGCCCCTGCTTGCTCAGCCAATGTTGCCGCATCTAAAATACTCGGGTAGTCTGTGCCTCTGGCCTGACGTATTGTTGCGATATGGTCTATGTTTACGCCAAGCTTCATTGATTAATCTGTTTCAAGTTCATTGAATAATTTTTTAGAGTTCAAGGGTTTATCGCCTAAATAAAATGCAATGAGATGGCGCATAAGCTGTTTACTCTGTTTCAGAGTAGCAGCATCATCGTAGCGATTTGTCGCCATGTCAATTAGTGTTTTACCACGCAACATAATATCACTCACCTTTTTTTTCACTTTACTTGGACCATACCCCACTTCATAGAAATAGTTTGCGCCCTGCTCAATAACATTACCATTAATATCTCGGTCCAAAGGAACTTGATATCCACATTCCTGTAATAATCTCAATTCAAATTGTCTCAAAGTAACGGCTAATTCCATTCCTGTGGACAATTGCGAAATACTTTCACTATAGTACTCAAATAATTTCTCATGCGCATCTTCGCGCGGAAGCAGCCTTAATAACAATTCATTCATGTAAAAACCACACACCAATGCATCTCCCTCGAGAGAGATGAGCGCACTGCTCCACTCAATACTATGGAGTGTTTTTAACTCCTGATTGCCAGACCACGTTGCCTGCAACAGCTGAAAAGATTGCAACATACCGCGCAATGATGATCGAGGTCGTCTCGCGCCCTTCGCCACCACGGATACTCTTCCCATTGGCTGCGTGAATAGCTCTACAATTAAGCTCGTTTCTTTAAATGGATAAGTATGAAGAACAAAAACTGCTTGATTTTCTTGTTTTGTGTAAGCCATACTTTTATAAACCGAGTGACTTTAATGCACGTTGATCGTCCGCCCAACCCTTTTGTATTTTCACCCATACTTCCAGCCAAACTTTGCTTCCAAAAAGCTTCTCCATATCCTGTCTAGCTTTCGTTGAAATTTCCTTTAAGCGGTCGCCTTTTTTTCCTATAATCATGGGCTTATGTGAATCTCGATCCACAATAATTGCCGCAAAAATTCGACGTAAACCTTCCTCGGTTTGCTCAAATTTTTCAATCTCAACCGCAACCGAATAGGGAAGTTCTTGTCCAGTTAAACGAAACACTTTTTCTCTAATAATTTCGGCCGCTAAAAATCTTTCATTTTTATCCGTCAATTCGTCATCTGCATAGACAAAATCATGTTCGGGTAAAAATTTTGAAATAACATCCATGGTTTCATTAAGATTAAATTTTTTCTTAATACTTATGGGCACAATCGATTTAAAACACTCAAATTTTCCATAAGCCTCAATAAAACTAAGCAACTTATTTTTATCTTTAATGAGATCTATTTTATTCATTGCAAGAATAGCTGGGGTATTTTTTGGAATCATTTGAATTATTTTTTCATCAATCTCATCAACGGTTGAGGGTGAAGTCAAAAAAAGCACTACATCAACGTCTTTGAGGGCACTAACGACAGCCTGATTTAAGCCACGATTCATTAAATTTAAATGCTTTGTTTGATAGCCAGGCGTGTCAACAAAAATAAATTGCGATTCGCTTGTGGTATGGATACCCAGTAGCTGATAGCGCGTTGTTTGCGCCTTCCGAGAGGTAATGCTGAGCTTGGTCCCAACAAAATGATTTAATAAGGTTGATTTGCCAACATTAGGTTGGCCAATAATAGCAACTGTTCCACATTTTTTTTGCATGGCAGTCATGATTTAATTTTTTTTAACATATCGATTGCACGAAGAGCCGCTATTTGCTCTGCTTCTTTTCTGCTCGTTGCCTGCCCTGTCGAGTGAATACCTAATTTTTCTATTTCACATAGCACGTCAAATGTTTGGGCATGTGCTTCACCTGAAATTGAAGCAATTGTATATTTTGGTCGAGAAATTTGCTGGGCCTGCAAAAGCTCTTGCAACAAAGACTTGGCATCTTTATCAATTTTTTTTGGGTCGATATTTTCAATTAGGTCGTAAAACCACGTGGAAATAAATTGCTTGACTGTTTCTAAATTAGAATCAAGATAAATGGCTGCCATTATGGCTTCAAGGCAATCTGCTAGTATTGAAGGGCGACGCCATCCAGCACTTTTTAATTCACCCTCACCTAACCTGACATAATTCCCAAGATCAAGCTTTATTGCAATGTCGCTTAAAGTTTTTGATTTCACTAAATCTGAACGTAGACGACTTAAATCACCCTCAGGTAGCGCTGGAAATTTATGAAATAAAATCTCAGCAACAATAAAATTTAAGATGCTGTCCCCTAAAAACTCTAACCTCTCATTATTCTTTGCCTTAAAGCTTCTATGTGTTAAGGCCTGTTCGAGAAGACTAGAGTCAGCAAAAGTATAGTTAATTTTTTTTTCTAATTGCTGGATTAAGCGTTGGTCCATCATTACTTAATTAAATTACCAATTCTGGAGGGTTCACTAAAGTTGAGCCATATTACCCATGCTTTACCGACCAAATACTCCTCAGGGACAAAGCCCCAAACGCGGCTGTCTGAGGAATTATCACGGTTATCGCCCATTGCCAAATAATGCCCAACTGGCACGCTAAACTTATAGTTATTGTCAGCGAGGTCATGAATTAATATTGAATGACCTTGATCGCCCAGGGTTTCAGTATACTCCCTAGCTTTCGCAATCTGATAATCATTGATGTTATAAAGATAGTCCCCCTTGAGCGTTTTATCCACTAATTTTCCGTTAATATAGAGTTGCTTATCCTCATAACGAATTTCATCACCCGGTAATCCGACAACACGCTTGATGTAGTCAATGCTGGGATCCTCAGGGTAATGAAATACAAATACCTCTCCCCGCTTTGGCAACCCAATGGGAATCAATTGGATATTGAATACGGGTAAGCGCAAACCATAACTAAATTTATTGACTGCAATAAAATCTCCGGCGATTAACGTTGGCATCATCGAACCAGATGGGATTTTAAATGGCTCTATGATAAAAGTCCTTATCACAAAGACTAATAGAAGAATTGGAAAAAAACTCTTTGCGTATTCAATAATGACATGATCTTTTTTACCGGGCGTTTTTTTAGATTTTAAAAATACCAGATCAAATAAACAAATAAGTCCTGTTAAAAATGTTACCGTCATTAGTATTGCTGCAAAGATCATTATTCATCTACCTGTAAAATTGCTAAAAATGCCTCCTGCGGGATTTCAACATTCCCCACCTGTTTCATACGTTTCTTGCCTGCTTTTTGCTTCTCTAATAACTTTCTTTTTCTTGAAACATCACCACCATAACATTTAGCCAAGACATTTTTTCGCATTGCTTTGACTGTTTCTCTAGCAATAATATTTGCCCCAATAGAAGCTTGTATAGCAACATCAAACATCTGACGAGGAATGAGTTGGCGCATCTTAGCTGCTAATTCACGAGCCCTAAATTGACTATTAGATCGATGGACAATTAAGGACAGGGCATCAACTCGGTCTCCGTTTACCATGATATCGAGCTTAACCAAATCAGCTGCTCGAAATTCAACGAATTCATAATCCATCGATGCATAACCTCTTGAAACCGATTTGAGTCGATCAAAAAAGTCGAGCACCACTTCGTTAAGCGGAATATCATAGGTTAGCATTACTTGTCTCCCCATGTATTGCATATTTTTTTGTATTCCTCGTTTTGTATTTGCTAGCGTCATCACTGGGCCGACGTAGTCATTTGGTAACAAAATATTTAACTGGATAATCGGCTCACGAATTTCTTCAATTTTTGACAAATCAGGTAATCGTGACGGGTTTTCAATAAACTGGGTTTCACCGTTTTTAAGCAAGAGTTCATAAACCACTGTTGGCGCCGTGGTAATTAAATCAACCTCGTATTCACGCTCCAACCTCTCTTGGACGATATCCATATGCAATAAGCCCAGGAAGCCACATCGAAAACCATAGCCCAGCGCAGTCGAATTTTCTGCCTCGAATGATAATGAGGAATCGTTGAGTTGTAATTTTTCCAGCGCCGTTCTTAGCCCATCAAATTGATTCGATTCCACGGGATAAAGTCCGGCAAAAACTTGTGGTTTAATTTCTTTAAAACCTGGTAGAGCTTTATCAGCTTTGTTATTAGCAAGCGTGATAGTGTCACCTACTTTGGCACTTGATAATTCCTTAATTCCTGCAACAACGAAACCCACCTCACCGGCTGACAGTATTTCCATCGGCACAGATTTAGGTGTAAATACGCCAAGCTGCTCGCAAATATATTCATCTTTAGTGGCCATCAAACGAATTTTGTCTTTTGCCCTAAGCACCCCATCTTTTAATCGAATTAACATCACAACCCCAACATAGTTATCAAACCATGCATCTATAATAAGTGCTTTTAAGGGTTTTTTCGGGTCTCCTTCTGGTGGCGGAATCTTTTTTACAACTGTCTCTAAAATATCTGGGATTCCAAGGCCTGTTTTTGCAGAGCAAGGAATTGCATCTGAAGCATCAATTCCAATAACGTCCTCGATTTCTTTTTTTACACGTTCTGGATCGGCAGAAGCTAGATCAATTTTATTAAGCACTGAAAAAACTTCCACACCCTGATCTAATGCGGTGTAGCAATTAGCAACCGTCTGCGCCTCTACACCCTGAGAAGCATCAACCACAAGGATGCCTCCCTCGCAGGCAGCTAAAGAGCGGCTCACCTCATAGGTAAAGTCGACATGGCCAGGCGTATCAATTAAATTAAATGTGTATATTTGCTTGTCTTGAGCTTGATACTTTAATGTCACAGTTTGCGCTTTGATAGTAATTCCACGCTCACGCTCAAGGTCCATCGAATCAAGCACTTGCTCCTCCATCTCGCGCTCAGTCAGGCCTCCGCAATGGTGAATAATTCTATCCGCTAGGGTAGATTTTCCATGGTCAATATGCGCGATGATTGAGAAGTTTCGTATAGAGTTCATAGTGTCGATTCAATGTAAATAATAAAAGGCGCAACGTGCGCCTTTTAATAACAAAATTCTACAGGAATTTTTATTAGAGCAACAAAGTTAATCCGTTATTTTGACGGGGACATATAGTGTGTCGCCATTCCGATAAACAAGCAAAGCAACTGTTTTCCCTTTTGGAATTTTTCTTAAGTCATTATTGAAAGATTGGACTGACTTTACGGCAGAATTATTAATTGCCAAAATGACATCGCCTGCACGAATGCCAGCAGTCACTGCAGAGCCCTTTACTTCGGTAACTAACAGACCATTTCTTCCATTGAGCTGCTCACGATCCTTATCAGTCAATTCCCTCAGCGCCAGACCTAGGCGATTAACTGAAGGTTTTTTATTCTGTTTAGCAACAACTTGTGGGTCTTGGCTTGGCATCTCACCAATCTTGACGGAAAGAGTCACTTTCTTACCTTTCCTTAAAATTTCAATGGGAACCGTCGTATTCGGCTTTGTATTTCCTACAAATTTTGGTAGGTCCGTTGATGTCATAATTTGTTTGTTATTGAATTTAAGAATGATATCGCCTGCCATTAAGCCCCCATTTTGCGCTGGTGAATCTTTTCCAACTCCGGCAATTAACGCGCCTTTCGTATCTGTCATCCCAAATGACTCAGATAAATCTTCAGTAATTTGCTGAATGTTAATGCCTAGCCAGCCACGAATCACACGACCATTTTCTTTAAGTTGATTCGCAACATTCATGGCCACATCAATTGGAATGGCAAATGAGAGCCCCATGTATCCTCCCGTTCGGCTGTAAATTTGTGAATTAATTCCAATTACCTCGCCGTCTGTATTAAATAATGGGCCTCCTGAATTTCCAGGATTGATGGCGACATCTGTTTGGATGAAAGGAACAAAGTCTTCTTGCGGTAGTGCGCGTTTTTTTGCGCTGACAACACCTACTGTTACTGTGTTTTCCAAACCAAAAGGTGAACCAATTGCTGCAACCCAGGCGCCAACTTTCACTTTATCTGGGTCACCGAATTTTACATTAGGTAAATTTTTAGCATCGATTTTTAATAATGCAACGTCTGTACGACGATCAATACCTAAAATTTCTGCCTTAAATTCTCTCTTATCAGTAAGTTTTACCATGACCGTGTCAGCCTGAGCGACAACATGAGCATTGGTGATAATGTAACCATCGCTTTCAACTATAAAACCCGATCCTGTGCCATTCACCCTCTCCTGAGGCACCTGCTCTTGATTTTGGGGAGGTATACCAGGCATACCAGGCAAGGGGATACCAAAGCGTTTAAAAAACTCCTCCATACGCTCATCATGAAACGGGCTCATTTGCTGATTGGGGACCTGCTCAACTATAGAGGTTATGTTCACAACCTTATCGCTTTGCTCCTCAGCTAGAATAGTAAAGTCAGGTAATTGAACCGCACTCGCTATATGCGATAGCATGACGCTTAGAACAAAAAAAACTTTTACAAAAAAATTCATAATTTTCCCTTAAGAGGTTCTTGTTTTTACCAGGATGGCATCTTGATATAGATGGTCATGATTTTTTACAGAGATATATTTCACACTGAAGACTCCCAAAACAAAACCAAAGACGCCGCCAACGAAACTTTTTAAATCAGATGAATGACTCACCAAAATATCGGTGGATATCATACCAAAAAATAGGGCAAACAAGGGTATTCCGTAAATTATGAGTGCCGTTTTAAGAAGATAGTTTTCCTCAATCGCAAGATAGACACGATCACCAACAGAGGCATCTATGGTATTTTTAAAAGTGAGGAGGCCTTTTTTTTGAGAAAATATCTTTCCCCAAATGCCATTTCCACAACCTTGGGTCTGTCCGCATAAACCACAGGGCTTTGATCGAACAATCTCAACCTCAACAAGATTATCGTGCGTATGCCTTACTAAAGCTTCTTCATGGATCATATCTTTTAAAAAGAAACAGAGTTTACAAAACTTTCAACGGTTTTTTGCGGTACCGAGCCAACTGCCATCACTTGGTAACCTTTCATATATTTTGCCGAGATATTGGTGTTGCCTACTTTTGCTGAACCTTGTTTAGGTTTTTGTCCTTTTGGGACAGGCTGAATAAAAAGAGATAAAGAAGCTAGGCCATCCGAATAAATTAAATGATGATTCAAGACATTCGGTCCGCTAATGCGTGTAACTCGGAAACTAATCTCTTTAAATCCCTCAGGTATCGTTGCCATCTTCCAAAATCTGGGTGTATTGGCTGAAAAATCCTCTTCTTCATGCATTACATATTCTTTTGATAAATCAATATCTGGTTTAAACCATGATAGATCATCCTCAGAGTTGACATTTACCTTAGTAAATGACGTTTGCTCGATTAACTGGTTTGAGTGGTCACTTACGATCATCTTTAAAGGGATTGAGGTCTCTTTATCTAACCAGAAGTGGTAAAAGTAACGGTATTCATCATTGGGCATCAAAATAATCACGTTTGCAGGCCTGCCAGCAACTCGATCAACTTTGCCCATATCGATCTGGTAAACTTTTTTCAAATTGGATGTAGATTTAGGAAGCACAGCGGGGAAAAGTCGATGCTGATTTCTTTTTTGGATAACAACATTATCTTGTTTGGTACCATAAACAAAGGTGGCATTCCCTTGGGATAGAAGTTCACTCGGCGTGCCATCCAGCGTATTAATTCGCGTGTACTCTTGCTCGCCATGTTTGGCATGAATAATTTCGAGTGATCTAATTTCCTGCAAGTGCTCCGCTTGCAAAACGCCATGGTAATTTAAATTCCTGCACGCTTGATGAGCATCAAGGATAAACTGCCAAGGGTCTGTCTGCGCAAAAACACTTGATGAAAAGAAACTCAAAAGAAGTAAAAAAAAACGTTGGGTCATTTATTGCGCGTTTGTAAGCCCTGTTTGAACGAAATAACTAGCATTTGTAGCAGTATGCGCAAAATGCGCTTGCATGATCTCCGAAGGAATTTCATCTTGAACCAAAAGCACGGCATTGCTTGAGGCGCTATTGATAGGTGATTGAAAGACCATGAAGGCAATAAGTAACAAAACTGAAAAAGCAAATACATGCGGCAAGTAATTGAGTTCAGCACGCAGTGTTGTTGAGGAATTATGCACATAGCCTCCCATTTGCGTCGGCTCTTTTTCAATCGCATCCATGATTTTATCTGTCATAGGCGAGGATGAAACATAATTACCGCTCAAAACATCCCGAGTAATTTGATAGTAGGCCCAGCTTTGTTGATGACTCTTTTTTTTGGTCACGTCACTGAGCAAGTTATCTAACTCCGCATCAGAAAATTCATTATCAAAAAGTGATGATATTTTATCTTTCATATTTTTTCCTATTTACCAACGTTTATTACTAGTTTCAATTAATGGTTTTAACTTATCTGCAATAGCTTCGCGAGCCCTAAAAATTCTCGAACGGACAGTGCCGATCGGGCACTGCATAAGTTCAGCAATTTCTTCATAACTTAGACCGTCCATTTCTCTTAGAGAAATTGCCTCTTTTAATTCATCGGGTAAACTTTCAATTGTGTCATTAACAGTTGCAACAATTTCTTTAGTCATCATCGAATTTTCAGGTGTTTCTAAATTTCTAAGTTCTTGGCCATCTTCAAAATTTTCCACGTCTTCGATTTCAACATCATTCATGGCTTTTGGGCGTCGCCCAAGGGAAACTAAGTGATTTTTTGCGGTATTAATTCCAATTCGGTAAAGCCAGGTATAAAACGCACTATCGCCGCGAAAGTTATTAATAGCTCGATAAGCTTTGATGAAGGAATCTTGCACAATATCCTCTATCTCAGACTGATCACGGACCATTCGAGCAAGTAGACGTGTTAATTTTTTGTGGTACTTTTCAACTAAAATCCCAAATGCACGCTTATCACCCTTTTGCGCTTTTTCTACGAGCTTTTGATCAATTGCACGCTCTGGATTAACTGGTTTTGTTTCCATTGGAATCGACTTGTTTTCGATAGATTGATTATTGTACCTTGTATGGCTTGCTTCTACGACCTTCAAATGGCTCATAATTTTCTTTCGCGTAATTAATTTGAATTCAACATTAATTGATACATAATAATGACCTTGTAGTCTTTAATTAAGTTCCTAAAAGATTTGAAATGTTAAACTTTGATGTTGTTATTATTGGTAGCGGGTTAGCAGGGCTGAGCACAGCTCTCAAACTGGCTGATAAAAAAAAGATAGCAATTATTAGTAAACGGCAGTTAATTGACAGCTCTAGTCATTGGGCTCAAGGGGGCATCGCCTCCACTTCCTCATCAGAAGACTCCGTCGATAAACATGTTTCCGACACATTAGCTGCGGGAGCTGATCTGTGTGATGAACAAGTTGTAAGATTTGTCTCGGAACATAGTCCAGCGGCTATTCAATGGCTACAAAATATCGGCGTTGACTTCACGAAACAGGCAACCAATAATTTATTACATTTTACACAAGAAGGTGGGCATACAGTCAGGCGAATTGCTCATGTTGCCGACACAACAGGGAAAGCTGTTCAGTCAGTTCTGATACAAAAGGTACTTGCCCATCCTAATATTCGAATTTTCGAAGACCATATTGTCGTTGACCTAATTACTAACAAAAAAATTGATTTATCGGAGACAGGTAAAAATGAATGTTTGGGTATGTATGTCTTAGAAAACTTTTCAGGAAAAGTGAGCACCATCAGAAGTGGTGTAACTATCCTTGCCTCTGGAGGAGCGAGTAAAGTCTATTTGTATACTACTAACCCTGATGTTAGCACCGGTGATGGCATGGCTATGGCATGGCGAGCAGGATGTAGGTTAGCCAATATGGAGTTTATTCAATTTCATCCGACCTGCCTATTTCATCCTAAGGAAAAATCATTCCTCATATCAGAGGCGCTCAGAGGTGAAGGTGCTGTTCTAAAACTTCCCAATAATAAACCTTTTATGCATTTGTATGATGCAAGAGGTGATCTTGCACCCCGAGATATTGTTGCAAGGGCGATTGATTATGAAATGAAAAAAAGAGGGATTGAGTGTGTTTACCTTGATATCACTCACCGAACAAAATCTTTTATCATGGACCATTTTCCCACCATATATGAACGATGCCTGAAATTAAATATTGATATTTCAAAAGAGCAAATTCCCGTTGTCCCAGCCGCGCATTACAGTTGCGGGGGTGTTATAACAAAACTCAACGGCGAAACAGACATCAAAAACCTTTATGCCATCGGCGAGGTGGCCTACACGGGATTGCATGGCGCAAATCGACTCGCCAGTAATTCCCTTCTGGAATGCTTGGTCTTTGCAGAACAAGCGGCTAAGAATATATTGGCACAGCCTGGTCATTGTAAAAGTGATTTACCCCAGTGGGATGAAAGTCGAGTGACAGACGCAGACGAGGAAGTTTTAATTACGCATACCTGGAACGAATTACGCCGGTTTATGTGGAACTATGTTGGTATCGTCAGAACAAATAAACGGCTATCAAGAGCAATGCATCGTATTAATATGCTTAGAGATGAAGTTCAAGAGTTTTATCAAAACTTTAGAATTTCAAACAATTTGATCGAATTGAGAAATCTTCTCCAAGTCGCACAGCTAATTGTTGAATCAGCAATCGAAAGAAAAGAAAGTCGAGGTTTACATTACAGCCGAGATTTTCCCAACAAAAGTGCAGAAAAAAAGATTACTGTGCTCACCCCAGACAATTTTAATGGAGAACGATTTAAAAAAAATAAAAAACTTACATTAGTTAGGTAAGATTATATAAAAAAAGGTGAAAAATTTATGCAAGTTAAAATGAATACCGTTGTTACCATTTCATACGAACTTAAAGATGCTGATGGCAATATTTTAGAAAAAAGCAAAGACCCCATCGCCTATCTGCATGGCGGTCATGACAATATTTTTCCAAAAGTTGAAGAGGCAATTCATGGTAAAAAAGAAGGGGATAAAATTGAAATCGGACTAGAGCCGGCCGATGCCTTTGGTGAATATGATGAGCAACTGGTTCAAATAGAACCTATCACAGCATTTCCTGAATCCAATGTTAAAGAAGGCATGCAATTTGAAGGTGAAAATGAATCGGGCGACGTGATCGTTTATACGGTAACCAATGTTGCAGATGACAAAGTAGTCGTTGATGGCAATCACCCATGGGCAGGTCAGCGAGTTATTTTTAGCGCCACGATTGACAATGTCAGAGATGCAAATGCGGAAGAGATATCACACAAACATGTGCATGGTGAGGGTGGACATCACCACTAGCCCCTCAGGTCGTCTGTTAAATGCAGCTGTAAAAGTTTAATGAAATTTTCATAAATTAGCGAGTTCGAACAGACAATGTT
>Ga0255765_1003932_pt1 | contig 15329 bp, 9 predicted proteins | sample 041ome_8_FD_179965 | JGI IMG/M metagenome (GOLD analysis project Ga0255765, IMG submission 179965) | Coastal salt marsh microbial communities from the Groves Creek Marsh, Skidaway Island, Georgia - 041407BS metaG (version 2) | ecosystem: Environmental > Aquatic > Marine > Intertidal zone > Salt...
GCCGCCGCCTCGTTGAAAAAGAGAGCCGAAACCGAACCGTCTCTCATCGCCTCTCTCGTCTCCAAAAACGACGACACGTTCTACCGTCACAAAAAAAACAAAGCCATCGCAAACAACGATGAAATCATCACCCCACCGAACGTTTACAAGGTTCAATTCAAACGAGGAACACTTCGCTTTACTCGGTCAACCTCTTCTGCGCCTTCTCTTCGGCGAAGACGAACCGTCCTTCCGCGACGACGACGACGATAACGATACCCTCTTCGCCGATTTCGACGCCGTCGACGGTGCCATCCTTAACCCTTGGAAGAAGTAATATAGTAACAGTAGCAGAAAAAGAAGAAGAAGAACAAGAAGAAATCGCAACAACCGCGCGTTTTGAGAAAATACTGTGTAGTACAAGACATTTATTTGGGCACTTCCAATTTTTCTTCTGTTTAGGGTTTCGATCGCAACACGCACACAATTGAGCACTACGAGCGAGGGTCTTCATTCAAAAACGGCGCGCGCTTTCTCTCTCAGAACAGATACAGATGAGCGAAGAACGCGAAGAAGAAGAATTACGACGAGAGCCTCCTCCTCCTCCGACGCAGCACAGAAGCGCTCGCGTGCCCGTCCCGAACTCTAAGTTCGTCGAAGACAGAGACGACGAAGAAGAGGTGGTGAAAATCGAGCGCAAACCGCGAACGAAGGTTGGGAAACGGGCGAAAATCAAAAGCTCGCAACTCCGCGCGAAGAAGTCTTTCGAGAACTTGGTGAACAACGACGACGACGATGAAGAAGAAGAAGAAGAGCCGGCGACGACGACGACGAGGTTGGTGCAACCGAGCAAGATTTTGATCCCGCAGGACGGGCAACAGCCGAAGAAGTGGCGGTTGGCCGATCAGAGAAGGTACGAGTGCAAACAATTTTGTGTTCACGTTTTTAAATGTGATCACGTCGGGAATTCTTCTCGCATCTCTCTCTCTGTCTGTGTTTTCTCTCTTTTCAAAACGACGACGACGACGACGACGACGCGCAAAAACTCTCTCTCTCTCTGTCGTCCGCGGCGCGATGCTTTCTTTCTTTCTTTCTTTCTTTCTTTCTCTCTCTAACGGAGCGAGAGAGAGAGATCTGTCTTTCGTGCGTGTGGTTTCTTCTCTCAACAAAACACACAACTCTGAACGACTGACTGACCCGAAAACATACCGCGCTGCCACACACAAACATTCAAAAAAAAAAAAACAGGACGATACTTTCTCGAACGAAAACGCTCTTTCGTTTCCTCGGTTTGGGGCACATGAGAGGCGTCGGGATGGACCTTCCGTACAGACAGCGGTTCCAATTTTTACTGGAGCTGATATACGGGGACACGTTCAAACCGAAAGCGTTTTGGGCGCGACACCCAGACCCGGACGAGTTTTTTTACGCTTTATTTCGAGTGGCGAAACCGGATTTACCTCGAAACGCGTTTGTCGGCGACGTGTTCGAGTTGAGCGCGGAGACGCTGCATAACGAAGTGAACGCGCAAGCGCTGGAGAGGTTAGGGGTCACCGCGGAGCAGTTGTTGAAGCTGTTTCGAAACAACGCGGCGGTCGAGCATCCGCAGGAACAAGGGAAGGAGAAAGGTAAAGTTGCGCGGGTCGTGGATACGACGTTGCCTTCGGAGGTGAAGGTTGGGACGGAAGGGAAGACGACGCTCTTCGTGCCGACGCCGACGGAAGAGACGGAGTACAGGCCGAACATTCCAGCCGGGTGGAGACCAGGGCCAACGAGAGGGAAAAGAGACCGCGGGTCTAAAGGACATTCCGGGGTGTTTTTGACGCAGCAAGCGTTGAAGGCGGTCGGAGAGAATGCGCCGGTGATCACGCCCGGCGCGAACAACAAATACTTGGAGCAACAAAGAGCGTTCATCGCGAGCGGGAAGGTGGACGCCGTTGTCGGGGCGGTTACCGCAGCTGCCGGAAACATCAATACTAACGTTGGAAAAGCAAAAGCGACTACTATGACTACTACGACTGCCGCAAAAGGAACGAAACGACCTCGAACGACGAAAGCTACCACTCAAGCCTTGAAAAGAGGCGGCGGAGGCGGCGGCATGTTGGACGGTCTCGTCGCGGCGGCATTGCTATCGGAAATGGATAACCAGAAAGAAGAAGAAGAACGAAAAGAGAAAAAGGCGCGAGAAGAGAAAGAGCGAGCAGCGGCGAACGCTTTAAAGAAAGAGGCGGGTGAGAAACAGCCGAAATCAAAGTTGGAGAAGCTCATGCTCGAACATTTGAACAGGGACACCGATGAAGGGTCAAACATCAAGAACGCAAAAGACGAGAAAGCGAAATCGAACGACGAGAATCACAATGGAAACGTGAAAAACACAGATCAACACGCGGCGTCGACGAAGAAGAAGGAAGAATCTGATTCGCCTATTGGAGGTGGTCGTGGTGGTGCTGGAGAACAAGGAAGAGGAGCGCCTCTCGAGGAGGAGGACTTTGACGACGCCATCCCAACGCTTCCCCTCGACGATGACGATTTGGACACTTGGGAACGTTTTGATGCCTGGCGAGCGCCATTAGAGGAAGACGATGCGGATTGCCGCGCTAAGCACCGCACCGATACGGATAGAATTGAAGACGTGTACTCGATGTTTGATCAGGTTGTGAATGATGTCCGAAGTCCGCCGAGTTCTCAGCCGCACCATCAGTTGACCAACAATCAAACGGTGTTGAGAGACGCCACAGCGAGAGCGCAAAAGTTGCTAGGCATCGAATACGTGCTGAAAGGCATGAGCGGTGACTTAGAACAGTGCTTGGACGACGACGAGACGTTGCGTTCGGCGAAGCATCATTTGTCAAAGATCAGCGAGATAATTAGTCGCAAGATGAATCAACAACTCGGCTAAATGACAATGACGAACAAGAAAGAAATAATACCACAAAGAAGACAATAATACCGAGTCATATCGCATGTAATATACTACAACAAAGAATCTACCTACAAAATGCATCATTTTTATTACTAATTGTAGAGGCGGATGCACAACTAACTACCTCAAACGTTGTCTACATATCATCTAAAACTAAAATCTGCGACGATGCTCAAGTGATCGCTCGGATACCTCATATTTGGTAGCCTCTTTTCGTTATTCCACTTGAGCACATTGGGAGTCTTGAGTACTCTCTTAACCTTTACCGCGCTCTCGTCAAAGAAAATATAATCAGTCGTGCCGACAAACTTCCTGTGACACGACGTCCACTCGGGCTCTTGCTTCAGCGCTTCTTTATAGGCTGAGCGCATGCGACCGCTTTCACGGTTGAGCTTGGTTATTGACGATCCGTTAAATAGTTCTTCATACGTAAGCGCATCATCTGCATCCAATTCATTTCTGCTCCAACTTTGCACGTTGTTTTCGTTGAGCGACTGTCCGACAGCCTCTTTCTCTTCCTCGTCGTCGTGACAGTCCCCTTCGTTCAAATACCCGCCCATATTTCTACGGTTACACGACATTTTATCAAAATATCCATCCTCTACAAATTTATACAACGCCGACGAAGGCAAAAAGTTGCCATCCAACGAAAGCACTTTCATCACTCGATGATGAGAACCTGCTTTCGTTTGATGCTTTTTCGTCAGCTCCTTTTCCGCCCTTCTCTTTTCGCGTTCCATCGCGTCCAAGATTGTTTTCATCTGCGCTAACTTTACTAAACCATTCTTCGGGGCGAAGAGCACGTGAGCGTTCCCGGTGACCAAAGCTGTCTTCTTTTTCCTATTCTCCAACACTAAAACCAAACCAAACGCGTCGCCATCTCCGTCGGCGTTACCATCGCCATCGTCTCCTTTTTCTTTCCCGCCCGTCGCTACCCGCATCGGATCGTTCGACCACGTCGCCAACGCGAACTTACTCTTCCTAAAAAACGTCGCCACGCCGTCCGTTTTCCCTTTTCCTTTCTTCACGAAGTGTCCCTCGTATTTGCTCAGCAACGCTTTCATCTTCTCAAACCTCTTCGCTTCCACCTCTTGCAAGTTGATGACGTCTGGTTTCAGCCGCTTCAACTCCTCCTCGGCTATTTTCTCCATTCGCCTCTCCGGGTGTACCTCTCTCCTCGTTTGTTTCGGGTACAACTCGAACCGATATTTCATCACCGCGGATTCGCAGAGCACGTTGTACGAAACCACGCGCGTTTTCGTTTCGCGCTCGACTTCTTCGGAGGACCATTGGCGTCCAAAGAACGGGTCTAAATCCTCGTCGTCTTTTTGAACGAGAGCAGCGACCCGCTTCTTCTTCCTCTTGTTGTTCTTTCTCCCTCGTTCTTCTTCTTCTAACGGTATTCGTTGGCGCATTTGTTGTTTCATTATCCCGATGATGATGGCGATGATGATGAAACGGACGCGTCCATCGCAAAAAAATTTTCCAGTCTCGACTTGAAATCGCTCTTCTCTTTTTCTCCGTCTGGGCGAGCTCCGTCTCGTTCTCTCTCTCTCTCTTGCGCGCGCGCGTTTTGTGCTGCCGCCAGGTCCGGGGTCTCTTTGGAGGTTTTGAGTGCTTTTGGATTGGACAAATACCGCGATTGCGAACAAAAAAAGCAAAACTGACCGCGATTGCGAACAATTCCTAATTTTTTTGGATTGACACCCTAAATTAACCTAAACCCTAAACCTATACCAAAGGGGAGGAAGAGGCTAAAAATTCAAAATTTCCCCTAAAGATAAAGATTTTAAATCAATGACGACGACGACGTCTCTCCTGAAAGACCGCACGAACGTGAACCCTTCTTCTTCCTCGGTTTCTTTACCTTCCGGTGTTTTAAATACTCGTTCATCTTCGTTCGAACGAAAAGAGGAGGAGAAGCACAACAACAATAACAACAACAACAACAACCGCGATGGGGAAAACGAGCAAATGCGAAGAAGAGCTCTGAGTAGAGAAGAAGAAGACGATGAAGAAGACGAAACAGAAGAAGAAGAAGAAGAATGCGAGAGCGATTGGTCGCAAGACGACCCGTTCGACGCCTCGAATTCTTTTCTCACGAAAATCGTCAGAGCTCACAAAAAAGCCATCGAAACGAGCGAGGAAGAGCGAAGGCGTTTGAAAGCGCTTTTGTTCAAAGCAGAGGACAGGTGCGAAGAGCTTTTAGAGTTGAACGAAAACTTAGAGCGGAGATTGGAACGACGAGAGGCGACGTTTACGAAACTTTTGGAGGAGGAGAGAATGAAAGCGGAGCGGTTTCCGGAACGGGAGGCGATGGAAGCGGAGACGAGGAAACTGAAATCGGATTTAGAGGCGGTGAAATCGACGTGCGAGAGTTTGGAGAGACGCGTGAACTCGCTCAAAATACGCGAGAGAGAGCAAGCGGACGCGTTGACGAAATTGAGAGATGAGACGGCAAAGATGAAGTCTTCTGGTTCTTCTGATGCTTCTGGTGCTTCTTCTTCTTTCGCGTTGAGAGAAGCGAGAAGATGCGAGGAGGAGAAGGAGAAGCAAACTTTGGCGGTGATCGCGGAGACGTACGCCATGGAAATCAGAAAATTGAAAGAAAAAGTGGAGCTGTACGAGAAAGCGCGAGTGCGCGAGAAGACGTACGGCGGTAGATCAGAGAAGACACGGCAACGAGAACAGCAACAATATTTCTCGTTCGGAGTGAGCGAGGATGTAGAAGAAGAAGAAGAAGGAAAAAAAGGTAACGAAGACGACGAAGTTTTGAGACCCCCGCCGACAGTCGCGAAGCGTTTACCGAGCGATTCAGAATCTCCGTTTGGGACGCTGAACAGCGAAGGACGAATGCGAGCTGCTATTTCTAGACTTGGTATTTTAGACGATAACGGGGACGTGCCAAAGAAGACTTTTGACTTTTAATGTGTATATGTATAGATTTAACATTCTGTATTTTGTAAATTTCTTACACATCGAACGAATGAGATTTTCTTTTTACAATACCAACGTCGCTGTCGCCGCGTTTGCATTTGACTTGCGTTTCTTTACTACTGTAGTTGGCGCTTTCGCTGCAGCGCAACATACACCACACTTCACGTACTCTGAATGCGTCGGTAAAACGAAGCCATTCTTTTCTGCCCATGCATCTTTATGTGCTTTCTCGAATTCAGCCCCCGACGAGCACGTGTCGCAATACCCAAACCCGCACTCGACGCATCGCAATGTGGTCTTCTCCGTCGCGCCGCAGATATCGCCGCATACCGCGCACTTGTGTGAAGGACATAACCACGGTTCCGCTGGATTCGGTGTTGTGAGAACGCGAGCACATCCGGCACTGCCTGCGTGCGGGCACTTCGAGCATTGCAACCAAATTGATGCAACTTCTGGAGTTAGCCACGCCGGCGGAATAGCTTTACATCCACCCTCTTTGCTCGATTTACAGCCGAAACAGAACGCGTCGTGGTTTTCAGTCGGAAACGGAGTAGATGGATCGCTCTTTGGACGGTTGGAATTCGCCTTAACACCATCGCCATTTTCCACGTTTACGCTCGCTGAAGACAAAAACTGAACTTCAGGAGAGCATTCGCTGATGACGTTTTTCGCAAATTCCGCAACGGCTTCCTCGGTATCTTCGAGTATCTTGACCACTACTTCGTCACCATTCGCATCGCTTTTCAAGTTCACGATAGGAATGTCTTCCTTTGCACGCGTATCGCATGGCGCAAGCTTGGGATAAACTACATCTTTGACCACTTCCGCATCAATATCGTACAGCACACAAACTTGCGTCCCGCGCGTCAATCGGGACGCTTTTTTCAACCCGTTCAAGCTCACTATACCCAAAGTTCGTTTCTTGATGTCCCTGTACTCGACTGCATCGACAAGTCGTGCTCCAAAAGGTTTCACTAATGGATCAAGAACGCAATACATATCGTTTTCGGCACAACTGACGATTGAAAAATCATCGTATGTCTTCGTATCGTCATAGACAAACAGTGTTCTCGCTATTGAACGAGTAGCGATGACTTGCGCAACTTTCAACGCTCCTTTGATTCCATTCGATACCTTTTTCGGTTCCATGTCATAAAAGGACTCTCTCAAGCGCTCGGTGATCGCCACTTCACTCTCTGTGTTGCTATCATTGTTATTAATAGCACCACCCCATTGTTCTAAGACATGAAGAGGCTCGACTACTTTGCTTTGTAGCAACGAATCTTTCTCGAAGTAGGTAGTGAGCATTTCGAGAGCGCGCGCATCCGTGCTTTCGTCCAATTTGAGCTCTTCTTCTGGCGAATGCGATTCCGTCGTGAAGAGAAAATCATCGTCTTCGGTGCTCGGCGGTTGAGACTTGAGTGCCCATACACTCGTCGCGGAGGCTTTAGCGTAGACCTCGCCACACCTCGCATGTACTGTGCGAAACACTTTGCGGAACTCTTCCCCTTTGCTCTCGAATGTGTCTGATTCATTCGGCATCAAGAGCACGCGTCTCGTTTTTAACCGAATCTTGCTCGTTTCATCGTCGTATTGCGCAATCCACTTATGAAAACCACAAACACCGTCGAAATTTGCACTCGAAAACGGTCGAAGTAAAGTTCCCGGACTCAGCGCGGCGTACGTCGCCGGCACCGGAGTTCCGTCTGCACTCAAGGCAGTTCCGTGTTTTAGTACTACGTTGAACAATACGTCTGTCGTGATGACCAGCACATCAAATGTAGATTTCTGGATAGCTGCACCTTTAAGCGTATTCTTTGCATCAGTCTCATTCAAAATGGACACCTGCCTAAGTTTCGGACAAAACTTTGCGAGATCGGCGATCCAATTCAAAGCATCTACTTTGCTGTCGCAAACAATCGCGTGCGGCTTTTCAGCTTGAATTGCCATGGCAGTAATTGTCGTCAAGCGCTTACCAAATCCAGAAGGTAATCTGAGCACAGCGAACGCGAGACCGAGAAATTTGTGACGCGAGATGATATCTCTAGCTATCACTCTCTGCTCCACCGTCAATACTTTCCACGGCTCGCTATATTTCTGCGATCCAGGAACCTCAAAGGCGCCAAAAGCGCGCTTGAGAACGGCATGAACAGAATCAATAGAAGCATCGCTCGTCATGTGCTCATCGACGAACGATTGCGGGAACAAAGTCATACATTTTGGATTCAAACTGCGCAGGATAGCCATCGCGCGCCCGATGGCAGATTTTGCGTTTAGGACAATGTTTTCAATCGTTCCTTTCGTTATGTTTTCTAGATTGCCGCGCTTTCCTTTCTTTGGTTTTTCTATGAAGAATTTCACTGGATTTTCTTTCGCTAATGGTCTTTTATTGTCTTGTTGAAACTGATTCTCTGCGCTGTGCGACGCAACGTTTGTTGAAGCGAGCACTCGCATACTTCCGTCGCCCGAATTTACTAACGGTTTATCGTGCGTGCCATTCGTTACAACCGTTGTTGTCGCTGTACCGGTCGCATTCGCAAACAACTGCGTCGATTGACTCACGCCAGCGTTGTGCGCGCCCCAGAAAACGGATCCACCGGTCAAATACGCATCGTTCACCGATGAATCGATTGGCAGAGAGCACGTTTCTCTTCGTCTCTGCAACCATCGCTCGCTCGAATGCGTGGAGCAAAATACCATTGGCTGACCAGTACCAGCACGGCGAAGCCACGCGTTTTTAGACCCTCTCGCGCAGAGTGGATGAAATGCCTTGTAACACTTTTTCATCGCGCACTGCGTGCAAGCGCCTTCCTCTTCGCAAATTTCACATTTTAACGTCATTCGCGAACTCGTAAGCTTCGAAGCGTCTATGCGCAGCACGGAAGAACCGGATTCCGAAGCTTTTTTATCGTCGTCTACTGCTTTAGAGAATGAAATTTCAGGTAACGTTAATGCACACACGACGTGTGCGTGGTACCCGGGTGCGCGCCAGTTGGTTGGGAATCTCGATTTTGGCTTGATTCTTGCCAACGCACCTCCCGGCGTAGGGCACAAAGCGCACATCCCGCGTCCGTTTTCGATGAGATCAGAAACACCGTCCTCACATCCCGCGCACAACCACTCTCCGTCTGGAATCTTTTCTATCCCGTAACAGCTCTTGTGCACTTGCACATCGCACCCGTCACACAACAGGATTTGATCGTTTACGTCCCAGTAATCCATGAGTTGTTCGTTGCACACGTGGCAGGCATCCGCTGAAGACCAAACTACTTTTTGTATATACTCCGACGCAGGTGCAGGAGCTTCCTTAATCTTTTTCGCATCGCGAAGTTGATGCGGCGGTGTGCCTTTCTTTTTATTCTTTTTCTTTTTCGTTCCATTTTCGATTTCTTGTTTGCCTGCTCCCTCATCGGCGGCGACGTTGGAATGATGTTGTAGCGAGTCCTTCTCGTCTTCTTCCTCGTCTTCCTCCTCTGAGCTCGATGCGGTATCAGTACCGGTATCGCGGCGTCCGTTACGATTCGCTTTCATCATGAATTCGTTCTTCATTTTTTGCTTCAGCGCGCGTCGTTGTTCTCTCACTCCTATCTTGCTCACCTTCAACTCTTCTCCGTTTGGTTTCTGTCTCGTTTCTAAAACCGAAGCGACTCGTAACAGCTTCTCTGCTCTTTGCAACTTCTCCGCGGCAATCTGCGCCTTTCGGTTGGCATTTTCGAACGCCATTTTTGCCTTCTCCATCTTCTTTGCAGCGAAAATTTCAGTCGCTGCCGCCGCACTCGCAGTAAACGCCCACTTGTTATTCGTGTTTCCGCTGGCGCCGTTCAATTCACCTAATCTGGCGTCCACAACGCGCATGATTTCCTCTGACGTTGGAATATTGAATGGATTACTGACCGAATTATTACCACCACCGCCGCCTTGCGCAATCTTCTTCTTCAACATCTCCTTCAAAAACACGATTTCTTCGTCGATATCTGCGTCCGAATCCGTGTGATCTTCCTCGTCTTCTTCCTCGTCTTCGTCGAACGAGCGTTTCCTCTTCGACGTCGCGAACCCTCTCTTCCTGGTAAAGGCTAGCGCTTTCTGCACGTCCTCCGATTGTTTCTCGTACTCTTTCAACACGTCTTCCACCGACGTCGAAGCGTTCGCACACGTCCTCGCGCGCTTAGTCTCCAGAGGGCAGTCGTCTTCGACGTTCGCCGCGGGGATATTATTTTTATCGCCCTCCTCGCGATGGTGCATTTTCGCCTCGAGCGAACCGTCGTCGTTCTCTTCGCAGCTTCCCGCGTCGTTGTTCAAAATTTTCTTCTCAAAATCACCACCATCGGTCGCATCTTCGCGCGTCGTCGTCGCCATCTTCTCCGAGACGTCTTTTTCGTCGTCTTTATCGTCGCACGATCCGAGAAGCGTCGTCGTCGTCGTCGAGGATTTCCGTCGCTCCAATTCGTTTAGTTTCTCCTCTTCGGTTTCATCCTCCGTGTCTTCTTCCTCGCCGTCCTTCTCCTTCTTCTCCTCTTTCTCCTCGGAGATGGGAGCGCTCTGCGGGTGATCGTCGTCGTCGCGCATGTCGTCTTCTCGCGCGTTCTCCTGTTTTTTGCGCTCGCGCGGTGTGTATGAAAAATGGCGAATTCTCAATTCCTACAATTCAAAGGAAGAAGACAATAGAGAGGAAACGCCTAAACGCGCGCGCTTTATAATAGTACGAGTTTACAATCCAAAGAATAATTTTAATATACACAACGTTTTACTCATATATACCACGCGCGCTCTCGCGATCGCTCTTCTTTTCTTTTTTCTTCAATCATCAGGCTAAAAACTCCTCCTCTTCCAAGAAGGTTTCTTCCTCGTCTTCGCCGTTTTTGGCGACTTTTTGGTAGAAGAGAATGTACCCGTGTTCGCTGCCGCCGTCTTCTCCACCTCCTGCGACGCCGCCTTTGCTCCCGAAGACGGACTCTAAGTCATCCGTGCTCATGTCCTGGACGGTTTCGTCGTCGAACATGACCCATCGCTCGCTGGCACCGCCTCCGCTGGATTTGTACCCGGAGGTTCGAGCGAAGCAGACGTAGTGGCCGTGGTTCGGGCCGCTGCCGATGTGGACGACGACGGCGAAAAGGCAGTAGAGATCATCGACGGAAGTGGAGTCAGCGGAGAGGTTGGGAAGTTTCAGCTCGCGCGAGAAAGCGACTCGGTGGTTGAGCTTTTGCATGCGTCCGACGGATTCGACGTACTTGAAACGTTTGAGGTGAAGCGCTAAGACGGAAGGCGCCGTGCGGATGAGAAGTCGTTTGTGCGCTTCGTGTAAACCGGAACAGGAGTCGCATTGAAACTTGTCTTCGCCGCCGAGGAGTTCGCTCGCGGAGAAATCAGACAAACACTGTTGAATGGACGAGTTCGGCTTCACCTCGACGGAGATTTCGAGGAACGATTCGGATCGCGACGTAACATTTTCGCACCACAAACATCTGGTTTCGTTTACAGTTTCGCCTTGGAAGACTTCGTGTACCCAAGTCTGCTTTTCTTTTTGCTTACTGTTGCTCATTGCTGCTTTCTTTCGCATGTTCAGTGCATCGCTAATGCCACCAATGTTTGTGTTACTACTCGCTTTCGACGACGATGGCGTTGTCGATGCGTTGGTGGTATCTTTATTCGAAGCGGCGCTCTTACTAACTTCTCCGCCCTTCTTCAAATCGACGTTATTCCCGTCGCTTCCTTCATCCACGCTCAATCGGCCACCGCTTGAAGTTCTCGGCGTGCCGGAGATGCTTTCGTCTCCGCTCTTTCTCGAATTCCTCTTTGAGTCGTAATTATCTTTCACCTCGTCTCTCTCCCTCTCTAAAATCTCGCAACACTCGTTCAAGAGATAATTCAAAAACTCGTGCGCGTCTTGATGCTCGTTCGAGTTAAAACACTCGTTCGATTTCTTCAATCGAGAGACGAATTTCTTCGGCTCCACCACCGGCACTCGCTTCGCCGAACTTTGCAACGCTTTTTGCTCCTTCTTCGACATCTCCGTGAACAAACCGCCGAGCGAAAGCAACAAGTTCGCGTCCGAGTCAGTTTGCGTCGCGTGGTATTCCAACAGCAGTTTCTTAAACGGCTGACAGTGATACAACGCTTGCAACACCGAGTTGCAATAACACGTGTTCCCGAAATTCTCCAACCCGACGCCTCCGGAACCCCTGTTATTATTATCATTGCTGTTCTTCTTCTTGGTGGTATCGTCGTCTCCTCCGGAAGACGTCGATCGCGCGTGACCGCTTCCGCCGTTCGCGTTCGAGTTGAAATTGCTCCCACCATCGCCCGAATTCCCGCGCGACTGATTTTGCCGATCAGAATGGCTCTTCAAACCACCACTTCCATGAGTAGCGTTGCCCGTCGAAGAAAAAGGCGTCGTTGCTTTTCGCAGTCCTCCTCCGCCTCCCGTTGCCGCTACCGGGTAGCTCTCCAAACTCGTCGCGGACGACGAATCGTTCGAACGCCGATGGTGGTTGTTAGTGGTGATGGTATTCCCGTCGCTCCTCCTCTCGCTCTCGTCGAAGGATAAATTACGAACGCCGTCGGATAAGGAGGAGGAAGATTTCGAGCCGCTTCCTCCCATTCTTTTTTGCAGTTTGGTCTCTTCTTTTAGTCCGTGTCTGTGTGCGCGTGTAGATGTTATGAAGTGATAAGTTATTCGCGCGCGCGGGGAAGGAAATTCTTTCGAAAAGTGAACCTTTTTTTGGAGCGTGTGAGTCAGCAAAAGACAGAAGAGAGAGAGATATTTTCTCGCCGGACGTCGAAATACAATCGTTAGTATTATTATTAGTATGATCGCGAATACTATAATCGCGAATGAGTGGTGGTAATACTATTACAGCTTCTTTTTCTATATTATTTCCTCTCCTCCGGTAACCGCAACTGGTCGCAGATGTCGCTCAGAGCGCTCTCGTACCTCGGAATGAAGTGGTCGGCGATCATGTTTTTGTTCAACCATAAAGCGTTGTAGGCTTCTCGCTTGACGTCGGCGTATAGGGCGAAATGTCGCGGGGTATCTTTTGGCACGGCTTCCTCCAGGAGTGGCTGCTCGTTCGCGAGGCCTTCGGCTCGATTTGCCGCGGCGAGGTCAATCATGTGGAGGATTTTACCCGCCGGGAAGAGCGGCACGTGGAGCGTGCGTTTGCGTTTGGTGCCCCCAGAGTCTTTCGCGTCGTTCGATCCTTCGCCGCGCTTTTTCAGTTCAGACTCGATGGCTAAGATGGTACTTTCGGCGTCGGCGTCGTCGACAGCTGCGGCGGTTTCAGACGGATCTTCGACGTCGTCCATCGGTTCGAGCTTTTCACTTTCTCGGAGACGTTCCGGTGAGATATTTTCCTCTGAAATTTTCATTTTTGCATTCAAGAGCTCCTCGGATGCTTTCGCTATGTCTCGGTCGTTTTGTAAACGCAACACGCGCTCGGTCGCTTCCGGTTCTGAAGCGTCGAGTATCTCCTCCGTGATGGATTCTCTCGAAATGCGTTCTTCTTCGGCGGCGTCGAGTTCTCCGACGCCGTATTGCGTGTGCGACGCGACCCCACCAAAAGAGGAAATTTTTGTTCCCGTTTCCAACTGTGAATCTCCTTCTTTCGGAGAAGATGATACTACTGCCGCTATTGGCTTTTTCTTGTTCTGGCTTCTCGGCGCGGCGCATCGAAGTAACACGGCGACTGACAAACTCGCCAAGCGCGACGAGACGGATCGCGCGGATTTCGTCGCAGCCGACGCCGTGGTTGCTAATAAATTACGGCCTTGCGACGCAACCGCAGCCGCTAACGGTGGTTTTTGTCCCTTGGATGCAGCTTCAGTCGCTGCGGCCACGACAGAAGCGCTCGATGGATTTTCCCCACTTGCATTATTCGTAACTGGAGATGGGAGTACGGCAACTTCCGGGGCCTCGTTCCACTCGTTATCGGGCGAAGCGAAAGCCTGCTTCTGGTTCTCTTTTTCTGGTGAACGAGGTCCGATGCACGGTATGGGCACGCCGCACATTTTCGGTGCGTTCGCTAAAACTCTATTCGCTGCATTTACATCCGTGAATGTTGCCGCTAACGTTCCGGCCGCTTCATCCCCCATGATTCCTAGCCCGCCGAGCTCCGCGTCGCCTTCGACTCTTCGGCCTCCTTGCAAAAACCTTTGCAATACCTTTTGTTCTATGCTCGTTTTTACAATCTGTTCGCGCATATCCTCCGCCCGCGAGTAGGATAACAAAGGCACCACGTCGCCTTTGTTGATCAACGTTGTCGTCCAGGGCGCGCAATTCGCGGCTAAATCTTCCGAGAGCATGGATGGACACCCGAACGCAATCACTCGCACGTCTGAAAAATGCTCCGGCTGCGCGTCTCGCAGCATTTGCGCTAAAAGAACGCCAACGCCGCCTCCCAGAGAATGTCCAACAACCATAAACTCGTAATTCGGGTTCATTTCTCTCGCTTTTCTGAGCTCCTCCGTCGCGTTTTTCATCAACCACCTCGCGTTAGCTAAGAAACCGGCGTGCGCGTACCCCACGACGACGTCGCCGGATCCGTCCGGTCTCAACGCGTGGTGCGGACTCGAATGCGCCGTCAACGCCGTCAAAGAATCCTTTATCGAATGCGTCCCGCGAATTACCAGCAACAGCGATTTCACGTTCTCATCCTTGAATAAAACAAACGCCGGTTTATACGTCGACGGTTTAATCTGATGGAGTAAAATCTTCTGGTACGACTCGTCGCATCGCCCCCGAATAGTTTCGTAATCCCTCGCGCGTCTCAAAAGTTTGTTATACTTCAACGCCAATCGTATCCTCAACAACCGCTCGTCCCACCTTTCTCCGTTCGCCACGTGACTCTCGTGCTGTGAAATATTCTCCTTAAAGCTCTCCTCCGTGATTCGTTTCCCTTTCCCTCGCTTAATCACCGCCTCGGCGATTTCGTCCTCGCAGTCTCTGTTCGCCATCTGCCGAATGGCGAGCAAATGGTCGACTCTCCAAATCTTCAAGATGGAAAGCGCGTCCGTCCATCCCGTGCGCACGATCTTCGCCAATCTGGAGGCAGTTTCTCCGTACGTTTTCGGTTGTTCCGAGAGTTGCCAATCGTCGAGATCACTCTCGTCGTTCTTTTTGTTCTTGTTCTCGTTCAAAGTGCTTTTAGTAGCATCAGGTGACGATGCGTTCGTCCCGAACGAGGCATTTCTTTGTCCATTATTCCCATCGTTTAAAGTAGCGTTCTTCGCGTAAAAAAGAGACGCGAGCGTCGTCAAAGTGGCCGCCGCGACCACGGATGCCATGATGTCGAGGACACTCCGCCTTCTTCTTCTTCTTCTCTCTCTCTCTCTGGCTTACTAATGCACGATAATAATATGGGGAATAGCACACTCGAGAGAGAGAAAAAGCGTCGTTTGTGGGTCGTTGAAAATGGAGTCCAAAGGCACCTTTTTTTTTTCTTTTTTTTTCTTTTTGGTGGAGATCTTCACAATAAATTTTGTTGTTGTAAAAATA
>Ga0255765_1003941_pt1 | contig 15311 bp, 6 predicted proteins | sample 041ome_8_FD_179965 | JGI IMG/M metagenome (GOLD analysis project Ga0255765, IMG submission 179965) | Coastal salt marsh microbial communities from the Groves Creek Marsh, Skidaway Island, Georgia - 041407BS metaG (version 2) | ecosystem: Environmental > Aquatic > Marine > Intertidal zone > Salt...
TAACCACCACCACCACCACCACCACGCTCTCTCTCTCTCTCTCTCTTTAAAAATCATCATCATAATCTTTCACACGAGAGCGAAGGGGAAAAACAAAGAACAAGATGAAGGAAAACACGACGGACAACATCAAAGTCCTCGTCCGCGTCCGGCCGTTCGACCATCGCGAGAACAATTCTAACAATCAAACGACGAAGTGCGTGTTTGCGGACGAGATATCGAACGTGATCGAATTAAAAGGGAAAACGAACAACGCGCAAGGGACGTTTAAATTTGATTTCGTGCGCAACGAACAGTCCTCGCAAAGGGCGATTTTTTCAACCATTGGCGAATCGGTGGTGGAGAAATTTTTGGAAGGTTTTCACGGGTGCGTGATTGCGTACGGGCAAACAGGGGCGGGGAAGACGTACACCATGCAAGGGTTTGGAGATGCGATCGAAAACGAGGGAGAGGATGACGCGGAAAATAATAAGAGTAACGACGTTGGATTGATCCCGCGAGCGTTGCGAAGGATATTCGAGTTTACGAAAAATACCGCGAGCGATGATGAAGACGTGACGCACGAAGTGACGTGCGCGTATTTGGAGATTTATAACGAGCAGCTGACAGATTTGTTGAGTAGTGCTGATGGTAATGGGGATTGTATCGCGATGGACGGGATGATGGTGGAGGATAGCGGGAATAATACCGGATCGATTCCGTCGTTTGGGTCGTTTAGCGGAGGGGAGTTGGCGATACGCGAAGATCCAAAGAAAGGTACGTTCGTGGAGAATTTGACGAAAGTTAAGGTGAATTCCGCGGAAGAGACGTACGAGGCGTTTTTGAGAGGCTCGGCGAGGCGAAGAGTTGGCGAAACGGAGATGAATAGAAACTCGTCTCGTTCGCACTCGGTGTTTTCGGTGACGCTAACTTCGACGACCAGAGGGCGCACGACCAAGGAGAAAAAACGGACGTTACACTTAGTCGATTTAGCTGGTTCGGAGAGACAAAAAGCAACCGAGGCGACTGGGGCGAGATTAAAAGAAGCGTCTGCGATTAATAAGTCGTTATCTGCGCTTGGGAACGTGATAAAATCACTCGTAGATGTGGCCAACGGGAGAGATAGGCACGTGGCGTTTCGAGATTCCAAGTTGACGTGGTTGTTAAAAGACGCCTTGGGCGGGAACGCGAAATGTGCGGTGATTGCGTGCGTATCGCCGGCGTTAATTAACGCGGACGAGACGGCGTCGACGTTGAAGTTTGCGAATAGAGCAAAGTTGGTGAAAGTGAGAGCGCAAGTAAACGAACGCGCGTTTCACAATCACATGAACTTTGGGAATACGCCCTACAAAAGTAAAGCTAATAGTAATAACAATAATACGAACAACAATGCGACCGCTATGGACGCGGAAGTGACGCGATTGAGGGCGATGATTGATGAAATAGTAGCAACGACGACGACGACGAAAACGTCATCTTCATCGGCATTTTTAGCAGCGGCGTTGGGCGAAGACGCGCGCATGGAAGAAGGGGGCGAGAACAGCACTAGCACAGCCTCTTCAAAAATTGCCGAACTGGTCTTAAATGGCATGAAACGCGCGTCGGCTTTGGAAAAGAATATTTTGGAGACGAATCGTGCGAATCTGGTGTGGCAACGAGATGCCGTCGCCAAACAAGCGCACCTCGAATCGAAAGTAAATGATCTCAACGAACTCGTCGAACGTTTAGAACAAAACATCAGCTCTACGCAGATGGTTCTAAAGCTTCGCGAAGCGTCGTTGAAAAAACACGGAATAGACAAAGACGACGTCGACCGCGAGTTATTGGAGTTGCGCAAAATTGTCAGCGTCCCTCCGGAAGTTGTCAAATTGCGCATGGAACTCGCGCGAGTTACCGAGGGATTAGAAAGAGCCGAAGCCGAAGCATCTTCATCAAATACCAAAGGAGAATACGCGAGAATGGTGGAAGAATTAAATTGCATGCGCGCAGTTAATGTAGAACAAAGCGAACTCGCTTCGACTGCGTTGGAGCAGAAGCTCTGGTTCGAGAAGGAGAAAATCGCCCTCTTGGAAAACTTGCGAGAGGTTGAAAGCAAAGTCGAACTCGCGGAACTTCGCGCGGTAGACGCAGAAGCAAACCAATTTCGAGCCGAGAATGCGAAAAGCGAAGCCGAGCGCGCGTATATCGAATCGCAGAAAATCACCGACGACGCGGTAAAGGAAAAAGTCCGAGTGGAATCTACGTTTGCGGAAAACAAACAAGTCATGGAGGAGATGTTTGCACGATTAGAGGAGGAGACGAAGAAGAGAGACGAGATGGAAACGGAGTGTCAAACGTTAAGAGAAGCGAGCCAAACAATGCAAGACCAGATGTTGGAGAAGGGCAAGGAGCTGGACGCGTTCAAAGAGAAGTTGCAAGTCTTGGAAGCGGAAGCGGAGAAATCGAAATCGGCTTTGAGAGACTCCGAGAGCAGTTTACAGAACGCTTTAGGGAAGCAAAACGACCTCGCTTCAGAGACGGAGAATAAGTTAAAAGCGTCTGAGATGGAATTTGGTCGTCAGAAAGAGGAGATGATGCAAGAGAAGATTCAAATGCAAAAATCCATGGAGGAGGAGATTGCGAAAGCGAGAAAGGCATCGGCGGATGAGATTGCGGCGATGAAGGTAAAATTGGACGAAGAGACAACGTTAGCGATAGAAGCTGTGAAAGCGGAGAAAGAGACCATGTTTGATACTTTGAAGAGGATGGAATTAGAGATGCAAACGTTGCGAGAGACTACGGACGAACGCGTCCAAACGGCGGAAAATGTAGCCAAGGAGAAACTCGCGCTCGAATTGAAAGCTTTAGAAGAGGAAACGGAACGCGTCACAAAGGAGCGGGCAAATTTAGAGGCTTCGTTCGATGCTAAACGCGCGGAGTTAGAACGCTCGTTCGAAGAGAAAGAACGTCTGGTCACGTCAACGTGCGAAATGAAAGTTGCCGCATCCAAAGCGGCTGCCGCGAGCGAATTCAAAGCCGCCGCCGCGTTGCAGCTCAAAGTGAAAGATCTCACTCGGAAACTCGAAGAGATGAAAGACAGCAACAACAAAAGCGACAACGCCATGGTGGCTACTGCTACAACTACTACACATACAACTACAACAGCATCAACGCCAACTCCTGTGAAAGCCACAACAACTACTACAAATACATCGCTGCTCTTGAAATCCGGCGGAGCTCGAAGAGTCTTGCAACCGCTCAATCATCATTTCGAGTCGCAAGATAATGAAGACGACAGAGAAGACGATCACTCATTCCACGCGTCGAAGAAACCAAGAACTCTCGCCGACGCCGACGACGATGAAAACCCGCGTTCGCCTCTCGTTCTCAACCGTTGAGAATCCGCTTCGCTAAGATTTTCAAATCTAATACTACTGCATACTGAGCGTTTACGCATCACATACGAGTACTCTCCCCATCTCCTACCGAGGAGGAGGTTTCTTCTTTTTCTCCTCCTCTTCTCCTCCTCCGAAAAACAACCCTTCTTTCTCTAACATCTCATCCACGCGTTGCTCCAATGCATGCTCCTCTTTCTCCAATTTCTCTCTCAATTTCTTCTCCGCGCCTTTCCCGATCGCATCCACCACCTTCCCAACCTCTCTTTTCTCCTTCTCCAAGGTTTCGAATTGCACCCGTAAACCCTCCACGGTTTCTTTCAAAAGCTCCACCGATTGTTCCCTCTTTTTCTCGTTTTCCACTTTCAAACGAGCAAACTCGTCTCTCCGTTTTTCCAACACGTTCGTCGCTCGACGAATCTCCTCGAGTTGTTTCGATTGGTTCGCGTACGCGTCGTACATTTCTTTCATCTGCCGGAAAAAACCACCACCATTACCACCACCACCACCACCGTTTGAATTCGCTCCGGCAGCACCACCACCAGCGGCGGCGGCGAGGGATGATGCGCTAAAAGCGACTCTGAACGTCTTCGATGATGATGATGATGGTTTCATCATTTTTCATCGACTACACAAACAACAACCGAAATGAACAGAAACGAAGAGAAGTTCAGAAGAAAAAGTAAAAAGGGCTGTCTTTTCAAAATTTTCAAACCCTAAAAAAAAAATCGACACACTCGACACTTTTGGAAAAGTTTTTCAAACGCACTCGCTACTAGGTACACACATATAATAAAGAAGAGAGCACACGATGGAGGAGAATACCGAAGCCACGAATAATACGGTTTCTGCGCCCGATGATGCTGCCGCCGAAAAGTTGCCGGAGCAACGACGAGAACCAGAAGTGAGAGCAGAGAAGGAGGAGGAAAAACCTACCGCACCACCAATTGCTCTTCCAACAATAATTCCGGAACCGACGAAACCATCTTCGACGACCACCACCACAACGACGACGACGAAGAAGTCGATCGCGAAAGAGTTAGCCTCGCACAACTCCGCCAAGGAACCGGAACTGAAAACCGGGAAACGCGAGAGGAAGAAGACGGAGTTTTTATCCGCGACGGTGTTGCAATCCCCAACGAAAAAAGGAGAGGAGAGGAAGAAAGAGCAGGTCGGGAAAGGAGTGAAATTGAGGGAGATTGAAAACGTGAAGTTCGCGATGGACAAGATGAAGCGGTACGTGCGAAAATAACAACAACGGAAGATAATTTTAACTTTAAACTGACCTCTTTTTCTTTGTTTCTCTTTCTCTTCCTCTTTCTTTTCGCGAAAACAGAGACGACGAGCTCCTCGTTCTCGTCCACCGGCTCTTGTACAAGACGCCAGGGAAAGAAATCTCGCGGAAACGAGATATTCTGGACTTTTCCGGTTTCGTCTACGAGGACGAAGTGAAAGACCGAGAGAAGAAAGTCGTCGCGTTGGAGAAAATCTTCCAAAAGCCGCGATTTCAAATCATGGACATGTTCGATTTGCCGAGAGGGAGCGGCGCGGAAGGCTCCAAGGAGGCGCAAATCGAACGAATCTTGAAGTTTTTGGAGAAACCGGCGGCGACGGAAGGGAGACAGAGTAAAGTGGAGTTGAAGGAGAAGAAGAAGGCGAAGGTTGCCGCGAAGGCGACGAAGAAGAGAAAGAAAACGGAGGCGAAGAAGAAGAAAGCGGCGACTAAAGCCGCCAAGCCAGCGAAAGCAGTCTCGAACGAAGTCGCCAAGTTGAAGAAACAAAACGCGGATTTGAAGAAGAAGTTGGAAGCGGCGTTGCAAAAGATTGAAAAGTTGACCGGCGAGAAGGTTGAGCGCGACGACGAGGAAGAAGAGGAAGAGGAGGAAGAGGAGGAAGAAGAGGAAGAAGAAGAAGAAGAGGAGGAGGAAGAAGAAGAGGAGGAGGAAGAAGAAGAAGAAGAAGAAGAGGAGGAGGAAGAGAAGATGCCGGCGAAGAAGGCGAGGAAAGCGCCGTCGGAAGAGCCAGCTGAGCCAGAGAAGAAACGCGAGGAGGAAGTAGTAGCAGTAGCAGCTGAGCCAGAGAAGAGGGAACCTACGCCTTCAGCAGCGATACCTTCGACGGACAACAACGTCAGCGCTAGTGTCGTAGGGAATCCGCAACCGACGGAGCAGCAAATCAGAGAAGCTATCGTCGCGATGTTGCAAAGCGCAGACTTGGACGAGATATCCATCAAGAAGATTCGTAAAGAGTTGGAGGAGAGATTTAATTGTCCCATGAAGGAGAAGAAGGAGATGATTAAACAAATCGTCACCGAGTCCATCGGTATGGGAATAGGAGGGGAATGATCGAAGAAATCGTCATCGAGTCCACGAGTCTGGTATCGGCATGTAAGTCGACGGATTAAAGCTCTATTACGAAAAAGAGCGTAGGAAGAGCACGTATATATGTTCGAATATATTCGTTTTAATAATGTTAATTAAGAATTACAAAGAAAATGGTCGTTTATATAGTCATTTGATCTTGTTAAAGTTTTCTCTTTTACGCCAAGGTTCCGTACTTGGATCCTCTTCGCGCCGAACTCGCGACGCCTTGCGACTCCAAATCGTCTTCTTTCGTTTCAGCTACCAACAACTTTTCTTGTCGTTGTTGTTGTTTGCGGTAGGCAGCTACGGCCGCAAAAACGATAAAGGCACCGGCCAATGGGTAGACGATCGAACTTCTAAAGTTGCTTTCGGCTCCCGAGGCAGCCATGCCAAGGTCGGCGGCTTTGAAAAATCTCCAAGTGCCTCGCTTGCGCTGTCCGAGCATGGCTTCTTTGCCCGCGTTTTCATCGATGATCCAACCCTTCACTTGTCCAGTCTCGTCGTCGTACTCCAATTTCGCCGTCATGGACTTGCCAAACGCTTGAATGTCGTACTCCTTCGTTTCCACGTTCTTGTCCGCGTGCGGGGCGGAAGTTTCTTCTTCCTTAGAAACCTTCTTGGAAGATCCCGTCTTCTTCCCGGCGGCGGCGCCAATCTCAGAGCACGAAGTCAACGGACCGTCCGTTTCATCTTCGCAGGAATACTTCTCGTTGAACGCCTTGGCGTCTTTGAGCAAGTGTAATTGCTTGGTCGACGCCGCGGTACCTTGCCACGTCAAGTGAATCGGCTTATCGAAGCTTTTCGCGTTGAAGAACATCTTTTGCATTGAAACGACTTTCCCGACGTCCCACTTATCCATGTTTTTGTTATAGCTTTTGGCATCATAAAACATGTAAGACATGTCCGCAACGTTGGAAACATCCCAAGAGCCGATGAAATGGTCAAAGTTTTTCGCACCGAAGAACATGTACATCATGTTCGTAACCGATCCGGTATCCCACTGAGAAATATCGCCGTCAAAGTCTTCGCGCTTGTAAAAAGCCTTCTTCATGTCCGTGACCTCAGAAGTGTCCCAGTGCGACATGACGCCGTAGCCAGAGCTCGCGGCGAACTTGTCGCAATTGCCAGTGACTGGATCCTCTTTCAAACACTTGGAGATGGCAGAGTGCAAAGTTTTGTCGGTGAGCTTCACCAAGTCGTGCTTGTGCATCTCCGCTTCCGCTTCTTCGGCAGCTTCTTCCTCCTCGTCCTCGGACACCAACGTTTTCACCGGTACCTTGTCTTCTTTTTCTTCTTCCTCGTCTTGTTCGGGTTCTTCCTTGGTGGTATCCTCTTCCTTCTTTTCGACTTCACCTTTGCTCGCGGCGAGCGAGATGCACGTTTTCACCGGCCCAGTCTCTTTGTCTTTGCAAACAAAGTTCGCTTGGAATCTCGAGGCGCCGTTAAACATGTTGTCTTGCTCGTTCTCCGCCGCTTCACCTTGCCAATCGGACAAGTCTTGAGAAAACTCAAACGCGTAGTAGAACATTTTCTTCATGTTCGTGACGTGCGAAGTATCCCATTTCGAGAGATCAGCGTTGAAGTGCCACTTCTTGTAGAAGAGCTTTTCCATGTTTGTGATGTGCGAAACATCCCAATCCGGCATCTCGCCGTAACCGGACTCTTCGCCATACTTGGTGCATTTGCCGTCCACGGCGGCTTCTTGCAAACACTTACCGATGGCGTTGCGAATTTTGTCTTCCTCCAAATACTTGTGACCGTCTTCATTGAGAGAGTTGTCCTCGTCTTGTTGACTGTCTTTGACGTCAAAGATTTCAGATTTCAACGTTTGAACTTCGCTATCAAGTTTCGCCTTCATGGCTTTGAGCAATTCAAACTCCGAGCTATCACCACTCTTCTTTTCGTCCGCATTCGAGGACGAGGAGGACGAGGAAGGAGAAGATGAAGAGGACGAAGCGGCGCGCTTCTTGTCCAAGACTGTCTTCAAGACATCTTCTTCTTCCTCTCCGTCGTCGTCGGAAGACGAACTGCTGCCCTTGGTCTTGCTCTCCAAATCCTTGTTCTTGTTCTCGAGATCGGATAACTGTTTCATCAACAACATCTTCTCCGCTTCGAATTTGGAGTTTTTCACCGTTTCCACATCCTCGCTGCCTTTGCGCGTCGTCCCCTCGGATTCACCGAGACCAACGCCGTCCAACGAAGACGCGTACGAACTGAAACTGTTCGAGGTCACTTTGTTTTGGTTGTACTTGCTCGGTGTTTCGTACCGCGGCTCGTACGACGGATCGAACGATTTCGAAGACGTGACGTACTTCTTCGCCTTGGACTTCAAGCTTTCAATTTCTTGATTCAACTCGTCGTCGTTCTCTTCGTCGAGTTCTTCTTGTTCTCGAGACGAGGAAGAACTCTTACCTGAGGAGGACGATCCTCCGAAAGACTTCTTTATCTTCAAGATTTCGGACAGCGGAATACCTTTGTCCTCGGCTTTCAAAAACGCTTCCACGTCTTCGTCCGAGATTTCGGTGTGGCCCAACTCGCCGGACAACGGGCGCGGCTTAGAAAGGCCCCCGTCGCCGCCCTCCGACGACTTGCGAAAATCGCCGCTCAAACCGCCATCCTTCCTCATGTAGCTCTCCTGCGGCTTCCACCCTTCGTTTTCTCGGCACTGATGCACCGGCCCTTCGATCGCGTCCGGACAGTTAAACCGTCTTTGAAACTCAATAGCGCCTTGAAACATCCCGGGTTGTGGTTGCTTGTGCGCCATCCCGCCTCGCCACCCCCACTTGGAGATGTCTTGGTTGAAATCGACGGCGTAATAAAACATGTGATCCATTCTTTTCGCCTTCGTCGGTCTCCAGTTGGAAATATCCGCGTTAAAGTTCGCTCGTCCAGTCGGTTCCCCGTTGTTCTCGATCACGTGCGTGTACCCGCTGAAGGCCCAACTAAAATCGGTTATTTCCGAGACGTCCCAATCTTTCATCGCGCCGTATTTTTGGTCGTAACACAACCCGTGCACTGGAGATTCCTCCAAGCACGCTTGCACGGCTTCTTTAAAACTCGAGGATTCCCCGAACGGCCCGCGTTCGTTCGGAATCTTGTGATGGTTCGGAAACGCGTACGGGCCGAACTTCTCTTCCTCCATCTCGTACGACGCTTGGTTCTTTTCCGATTTAAAGTCGAACGCGCGCACAAAAACCGACGACGAGAATGAGTGCAACGCGAGCATTCCACCGACGGCTTTTACGAGAGAAGACGAAATGTTTTGACGACTCTCACCGCGACTACGGGTCGTCGTCGTTCGAGAACGACCGCGAGAGGTTTTTCCCCTCGTCATTTTGAGAGTAATTTCGTTTGTTTCTATCTTCTAGAGACTCTCTCCTCTGCTCGCGATGATGAGATTGGAAATCCTCGCAAATCACAGAACACGCGGCCCAAATCGAATGATGTCGCTCTTGAACAACACGAGATACAAAAAGAAAGAGTATTATATGAGTACTTCTCGTCGAGGGCAGCACACGTTACTCACACCGATGATAACAGTGATAAAGAAAAACTCTCCGTATTCGCTGTTCTTTTAGCAGCGTGCGCGCTCTCCCTGAGAAGATATCTAGAAAGAGCGATTCTTCCGCGCGCGTACTTTTTGACGTTTAGCTCGAGCAAAGCAGAGAGAGACGCGGCTTTGTGAAAAAAAAGATTTTTTACGAAAAGGAATGAAAAAAAGGTAGTTTTTCGTTGAAAGAAGAAAATTTTGTTTTTGTTGGTTTTCTTGGGGGTGGTAGAGACGTACTAAAAAAGTAACAAATCCGTGGTAGTAAATTAGAACTCGGGCGCGTCTGGAATGACGATGTTTAACTGCGACCCGCGTTTCTTTTTCTGCTCCCTCATGGACTCGGTGTGCACGTCCGCGAGTAATTGCGCGAAGAAAGCTCTTTTGTAAGACTTTAAAGAGTGCTTTCGCGCTTCTTCGTTCTCGCTTCCGACGCCGTCTTCGTCTTCGGAAGAAGAGGAGTCTTCCTCTCTTTGGTCCTCTCGTCGAAAGTAGTGTTTACCACCGGAGGTGTTGTTGTTTTTGTCCGCGTCGTCTTCTATGCAAGATTCCACGGCTTGCCTCCAGGCGTTGTACATGACGTCGGATGTTTTCAAGTCGATGAGTTCCAGAAGCGTTTTCTTGTCCCTGGCTAAAGTGGCGAGGACGAGCGTCCACTCGAGATTTTTCGAGCGTTTGACAACCTCTAACGCGTAGCGTTCGTCGTTATCGTCGTCGTTATCTCTGTTATCAAAAAGAGAAGACGATGATCCCGTCGACATTGATCCTCCTCCTCCTCCCAATCGTCTCTGGGATAAAGCAGTGTCCACCGCTCTTTTCAAAGCGCCGCTGAACCCGAGCGCTTTCGTTTTCACTTCTTTCTTCTTTCTCCTCCTTGTCCCTCTGGGACTCTTCCTGCTGCTTTCGCTGTACGTCGGCGACGTTGGTGGAGAAGATAAAACGCTTGTTTTATCGTCAAAATCTTGGTTATACTCGTCGTCGTCGACGTTAAAGGAACACTTGCCGTCCGCCTCTCGCACGAAATAGTCGTACACGTCAAACGCTTCTTTCGGTACGCGACGGTAAAATGCCCCCAACGAACGCGCGTCGACGTCAAAAACAATCTCATCGAGTTTGTGCTCCAACGCTTTTTCTAAAATCAGCCGCTCTCTCCTTAGCATTTCAATCTCTTCCTTCTTTTCTCTTCGCGTGAGTCCGTTGGCGTTGTTCGTACCATCTTCATTTTGACCACCACCACCTCCGAATAGCATGGAAAAGAAGCCACCACCTCTTTCCTCCTCCTCGAACTCGTCATCATCATCGTTAGTAGCATCGATTTTGTCCAGCATATCAAAACCAATCGATAAAAACCGAACGACTTCTCCAATCAACGCGAAGTCTTTCAAGACGAACGCGGCGTCTAAAATATCGTACGCTAATTCGCGTCCACTCTCTTCGCCGTCCATGTAGCAACTGACGACTAAGCCGCGACTAGCGACGCGTAACCGACCTCTGTCGATGGCAGCTTTCAGTAAAGTAGACGCTTTTACGCCGCACGATTTGAACAGTTTCGGCCAGATGTCTTGATCGGTTTTGCGCGCGACAGAAACGACGACGTCTGGGAACTCCTCAAACTCGCGAGCGAGATTTAACGATCGCTTGAGAAGTTCTCTTTTGGTAATGTCATAGCTAACAGATTTATAATATACCTCATCGTTGCCATCATCGCTGACTTCGTTGCCCTCGTCTTCGTCTTCGTTGTCGAAATCATCACCTTGTATTTGCTCGAGAGCGTCGTGAATCAACCATTCCAAAGCGTACGAAAACAATCGTCTCGAACGTTTTCTCGCTTCCTTGGCTAATATTCTCGCCGCACCAACGTCTCTCCTCGCGAGAGATTTCTTCAATAATAACGGTAATATGGATTTTTGAACCGAGCTGACGTCTATCCTGCCGCCACTGGCGCCAAAACTACGTTCGTGATGGAGACGTCTGGTAGCACAAATCGCTCGAAACTGTTCCAAGTTTATAGATATCGGGAACGAATCGGAATACTCTTCGTCGAATTCGTGCGCATCGAAGCCGTCATTATCATCATCATCGTGTTCGTCATCGTCGTCGTTTTCTTCTTGAACGGTCATAAATAAATCGTCCCAATCTTCGTGTCTCGCCTCCAATCCGTTCTCGCCAAACGTCCACCACGCGTTGTCGACTTCGGGCAAAACGCCGTTCCCCGTGAAATCCGTCGAGCGCGCGGCTAACCAGAAACGCTCGGTTATGTTAGTACTGACTTTGTTGCTGTTGTCGTTGTTTTGGGAAGAACTTGTTTTAATTTTGACTTCTTTCCCGGCGTTTTGGCCGGAGAGTTTCAACACACTCAAGGTCCCGCACGGTCGCAACAAAGCGCACATGGAAGGCGCCGGCATCGCTCTCGGACTTTCGTAGGCGTGATTCGATACCCACAAAGCAGCGGCAATTGGTGAGGCTAACGATTCATCTCCACTAGCAACCCTGCGTCGACCGGAAACGTCTCTCGCGACGCGAAGTTCGGCTTTAATAGCAGCTGCTGCGGTATTCTTCGCGCTCGTCGAGAACGACCCGCCGAAAAGAGAAGAGACGAAACTCCCGCCGATTGAAGTCATCTCACTGCTGTTCACGCCTCCAAAACCGTTCACACGGACTTCAAACAAAGCAATCTCACACGGTGGTGATATGACTAAGACGTGCGAGCCGCACGCGTCCAACGCCACCGGAGCAATAGCCCCGAGTGAATGCGGTTTTACGATTTCACACTGCTCGTCCAGTGGTTGCGTCGCCGCCGCGTATACGCGCAGTTCATGCTTTGTCGGATCGTCCGTTCGAGAACACGCGACAGCTAACGCATTGAACGCGACGCCTTCATTTTCTTTGTTCTCCCCGGACGCATCTCCTCTCAGCGTAAGCCAAGCCATTTTTGTGACGCGAATTCTTTTCTCTTTCGAGACGTCGCGAAACATGCGCCATTTTTTCCTCGTCAGCGAATACGTCACGAATCCTCTCGATCCAGCGACGGCAATGTCTAATCCATCCGGCGAAATGGCGATTTTGCGAGCCGGAAACCTCGTCGCGATATATTCCGATGGAAGTAGCTCGTGTCGACAACGAAGCGGTTTCGGAGGCTTCGAAGAGATTCGAGCGTCGCGTTCTCGCTTCTCTTTCCTGCGCTTGAGTTTTTCGCGATATTCTCGTCGCTTTTGTTTCTTGAGTTTATTTTGAAGATGTCTCGAAGACGGAGAGAGCACGGCCTTGTTTGCGACATCGGTGATACCATTCGTGCCATCATTGAATCGGCGCTTTTCGATAACATCTAAAGATGACGAAGACGAAGAAAAGTTATCAAAAAGATCAGCTTCGGAATCGTATTGATTCTCGTCGACAAGTTCGCCGTCGCGAGTCGAGGTGCCGTATTCGTCGTCGCTCTCGTCGTCTTCTCCGTAATGTGTCGCAGCGGTCGTCTCGTCATCTTTATCCGAGTCGTCCGAGTCATCGTCTTCCACGAAAACGATGCGATCGGCGCCGAGAAGAACGCCGGATGTTGGTTTCGTCGAAGCCGCTAACTGTTCTTCTCTCGATAAAGACGTGTATCTTTGTCGCGACATGCGACTGTTGCGAGGGTGTACTCTCACGTTTGCATCCGGTGGCGAAATGACGAACGAGATTTCCCGAAACGTACTCCTTTTCAAAGAAGAAGATGATGATGACGATGTAACAGTCGCGACGTCGAAGAGAGAAAACTCCGAGTAGAAGCTCGAGGCGTTACCGTTCCAACACAAACATCTAGCGTTGAATTTCGTGGAAGCGTCTTCCTCCAGCAATGACGACGATTCGTGCGCATACAATTTCGTACCTACCCGAGACCACACGCTCAAGGGCATGCCTTTGCCACTATTCGCAACCGCCAACGCGTCTCCAGATTTCGTCCAAACTAATGAGCAGACGGCGCTATCCCCTCGTTCTTCTTCTTTACTATGCCTAAACCTTCGCTCGAATCGAATTTTTTTCTTTCTCCTCGCTGAGGCAGCCGCGAGTGACGTGACTATCGAAAAAATATCCACGTCCCCTGTGCCAGTTCCTACGGCTATTCTTTGAACGTTATCTGTGCTATGCGCGGCAATTGCGGAACAATTTCCGTCTCCTAACCACGAGATTACTTCCGTGGTGGTTTCTTTTTCTTCCTCTCGCGAAAACGCGACAACTGCGCATCGCCCGCTCGCGAGCGCCACCACGCACGAAGTTTCCTCGCGATACGCCGCAGTCGTTCGTATACTTACCACGGCATCGCGTTGCCGCTCTTCTTTTTCTTCTTCTTCCTCTTCTTCTTCTTCGCTATTTACCGTTGCTATTTTTCTTGCTTCTCTCGGACTTATACTTCGAATGTATTCCTCTTCGTCTTCGTCGGAATATCTATCGTCGAATTCGAAATCCGCTCGTTTTTCGTCGTCCTCATCTTCGTACTCTTCGTCGCCTGAAGTATGACCCAAACCGTGACTGTAACTCATTCTGCTCGTCCTTCTCCGATGATGTTTCGGCGCGAGCGCGGCGCAGACATCGTTCGCTACCAATATTTCTTTCAAAACCAAATCGGAAGAATGCGTCGTCGCGTAAAGTTTGCCTTTCGGAAAAACGTCCGCGTACGCCAATCCGCCTCGACTCGTTCCGAAGAAAACGCCTTGGCCATCTTTCGCGCACGCAAAAGTCGTCGCAACAGACGATGCGGATGCGGATGATGTCTCCAAACCTTCTTCTTCCGGCGCTAAATTATTATTATTACTATCGTGCGAAGGCGACGACGAAGAAGGATTGGAAACAACTTTAACCTTAATCGCCCTCTTCAACACGCAACTCGCCGACCGCATCGTGCCGCATCTCTGTTCCGAACCGCCTCCTCCTCCTCCTCCTCCTGCGTTGTTTGAATTGTTATTACTAGTATTATTCTCGCTACTCCTACCGAACTCCTCCACGTTCCCTACGCTGACCAAAAACACCAGCACGTTCCCAGCTCGCGTCAACACGAGCAAAGTCCTCTCTTTGTGCGACGCCGACATCGACTCGTCGTCGTCGTCGTCGTCGTCCTTTACGCCGTTCTCTCTTTCGTAATAATTCGGTTTCCACTCCGCGCACACGTACTCCGAAGCAGCAGCAGAAGAAGAAGATTTCATCTTCGCGCAAAGCAACGTCCTATTTTGCCCGGAATCCCACAACTCGATGCCTCCGATCGAGGTCACGATCGCGAGCATCCGCGAGGTTTGGTCCAGAGATGTCGACACGATGTATATATTCTTCTTTTTTTTACTCTTTTCTTTTTCTTCTGCTTTTTGTCGTCTTCTCCTTTGCTCTTCTTCCTCTTCCGATGTTGTTGTTGTCGTCGTTGTCGTTGCTTTTCGTCGACGATGCTTCTCGTTGGTTTCATCATCATCTACTAAAAGTCGTCGTTCGTGTTCGTCCTCGGGGTCGTCTTCAGACGAAGCAGAAGAAGACAAACACAAAGAAGAGGAAAAAGAGAGTAAAGGAGAGTCTCTCTCGATCGGCCACCCGTGCGCGAATCTCATCGCTCTTCTAAATCTCTTCTCACAGAGTAACACCTATATGAGGTATTTTACGTGTCGTTTTTTGAAGGAATTTTCCCCCCAAAATAACGCCATTTTTACAGCGCACTTTGCGTTTACAACTCGCGCACGTACACGTACACTCACAGAGAAAGAGTGAAAACGAATGCACCTCCGAAAACACTTTGAGCGCGTGAAATTATATTTTGCGGGGTTTTCTTGTCTGCTGTGACGAGAGCACTGCTCTACCACTCTGTGAGTACCACGAAGACTGTTGCTTTGAATGTAAGAGACCCCCAAAGAGAGTTCGTTACACGTGATGATGATGAACCCGCCGTGGAAGAAAATGAATCATCCTTTTCTTTCAATCCTTTCGATCACGAAAGCGCACGCGCGCGGCCCACCTCTGCAAGCGACGGTGGCGCTATTATTCGGGACAATCATGCACGCCTTCGCCGGCCACTCGGACGACGGGTATAAAGGG
>Ga0255765_1003951_pt1 | contig 15278 bp, 2 predicted proteins | sample 041ome_8_FD_179965 | JGI IMG/M metagenome (GOLD analysis project Ga0255765, IMG submission 179965) | Coastal salt marsh microbial communities from the Groves Creek Marsh, Skidaway Island, Georgia - 041407BS metaG (version 2) | ecosystem: Environmental > Aquatic > Marine > Intertidal zone > Salt...
CGCGATCGATGGCGCGATCGATCGCGCGCGCGCCGACGCCCCGCGCGTCTTCGCGTCGCGTCCGCGCGCGCGCGTCGAAGAGCTCGAAGGGTGGGCGGTTTCCACCGACGGCGATCGTCGACGCGCGCCACGACGAGTTCGCGCGTTCAAGCGACCGCGCGCGCGTTCAAGACGTCGAACGCGCGTGCGACGACGGCGTGGAGGCGATCTGGGCGCTGTCGTCGCGCGAGGGCGCGGCGGCGTGCGCGAGGCTGTGGGCGAGGGACGACGCGGGCGGCGCGGCGACGAAGCGCGAGACGACGACGACGCCGAGGATCGTGCTGACGCACAAGAACGAGAATCTGTACAACGCGTACGCGTGCGAGATGGCGGCGGTGACGAGGCCGGCGGCGCGGGCGATGGAGGTGGGGATGTTCGCGGCGGCGAACGGCGGCGACGGGACGACGCGGGCGTGCGCGGGGATAAGGGCGGAGATTATGCCGTTGGCGTGCGCGGCGAGCGCGGAGGAGCTGCTGGAGACGGTCGAGGGAATGAGAGTGCGCGTGGAGACGCGCGCGGTGGCGTTTTATCACGACTGCGTGGCGAGGAACGCGAGGAGGATGTCGAGCGACGAGGTGTCGAGGCGATTTCGCGGCGTCGTGGCGCGATGGAGCGCGCGCGGGCTCGACGATTCGCGAGACGAGCGGTCGAACGCGATGCGATTCGCGGTGGTGGAGGGTTTGGGGGGGTACGTGTTCGGTTTGGTGACGTACGCGCCGTCGCCGTCGAGCCTGAGCGCGCGCGCGGTGGATTGGGCGAGAAAGCCGCGGCATTTCAGCGCGGGGACGCGCGCGGAAATCGCGCTCGCGTGCGTCAACGTCGCCTCAGCGCACGACCCGCGCGCGTTCGACGCTCGAAGCGGTGACAGCGTCATCGTCGATCCGTGTTGTGGGTCGGGAACGATGCTCCACGCGGCGTGGACGCGTGGGTTCGCCGCGGCGGGCGGCGACGTGTCGCCGGGCGCCGTCGTCATGGCCAAGCAAAATCTCAGCCACTTTGTCGCGCGCGCGCCCGAGTCATCGGCGATGCCGAACGTGATCGAGCGCGACGCTTTGGTTCCTGGTGCTTTTGACGATGCGTACGGGTGCAAAGGTAAGCGCGTGCGCGCGCTCGTCGCGAATTTACCGTTCGGTCGCCGCGTCGCGCTCGGCGGCGGCGACGGCGACGGGAGAAGCGCGCCGGGCGCGAGCGCGTCCGAGTACGCGCCCGCGCTTGAAAAGTTTCGCGACGTCGCCGAGAGGCACGTCTTCATCAGCGGTGTTCCCATCGCGCACGAAATGCGCGCTTTGGGGTACGAGAACGTCACCGAGGTGAGCTTGTGCAGATTCGGTAAATCGTTCATGACGACGGCGCTCGGATCGACGGCGACGGCGCCGCTCGAGCCGAGCGTCGCGTTCACCGTCGAAGACGCGCTCGCGAACGCCGCGGGCAAGAGCGAGAAGCAATGGGAAAAGAAGTCGAAGAAGAAGTCCAACGTCGAACTATCGGAACGGTTTAGTAACCCGGACGCCTTGCGCGTGGCCGTGGACGTCTCGTACGAGCAAGATTCCACGCGAGCGAGACGCAGCGTGGCGAAGCAGCTCTGCGAGTGCGTCGGCATCGCGCACCGCGAAGACGCACTCGCGATGACGTATTGTGACTTCAGCGGTCCCATCGCGGAAGAGTCGCGAGAGTTTTTCTTCAGCGATCGATGGTCTTCGGTGAAGATGGACCCGCGAAGCGTTGAGGAGGCGTTCGACGCGCGCGACGTCGTGTACATGTCGCCGGACGCTTCCGAGGTTTTGGATGAAGTGGACGCGAGTAAGGTGTACGTGGTCGGAGGCATCGTCGATTTAGCGACGCGAGGGATGCGGACGAGCCTGACGCGAGCGAACGCGAGTTCGTTTCGATGCGCGCGATTACCCATTCGCGAACACAGGCCCGAGCAAACGCACACCGTCCTCAACATCGACGCCGTGGTGAAAATTCTTTGTGGACGGCATCGTGGAGAGTCGTGGGACGACGTTTTCGATCGCGAGCTCCCGAAGCGACAGGCGGCGGAGAGACCGAAGCGCGAGCGCCGCGAACGACTCGCGTAAACGTAGCACGTACAGTAGCGTTTAGCTTAGCATCATTTTGTCGCCGTCTCTAATTCACACTAGTAGTCTAATCTAATCATTTCGTGTCCTTCGCGCGCGCCAGAAATGTCTGCAGCGAGTGCAATCTCGCGTCGATTTCATCGAGCATTTCGTCCCCGGCGTCGACGAAGGAGCGTCGCGGCGGCGACGCGCCGACGCGGCGGCCGACGACCGGCGCCGCCGCGATCGCCGCGTCACCTCGCGTGCGCTGTATCGACTTCAACGTCGCCCCGAGATCGCGCACTTTAACCTTCAATTTCGTTTCGTTCTCGCGCAACGCTTCGTTTTCCGCCTCGAGCTCGACGATTTTCGCCTTCATCTTCGCATCCGCCGCCTGCGCCTTCAACGCCGCCCTGGTCTGCGCCTTCGCTCGTCGCTCCAACGCGCGCCGCATCTCATCGCGCTCCCGCGTCGTGGCCCTCAACGCATCCCTCAGCCGCGCCGCCGCGTCCTCGTTCGCTTTCGTCTCGTCCCTCCCCGACCGCGCCGCCGCGTCCTCGTTCGCTTTCGTCTCGTCCCTCCCCGACCGCGCCGCCGCCGCCGCGATTCGCGCGTCGACGCGGTCCAGCGGCAACGGCACGCGCACCCGCGTCCCATCCTCCGCGATCTCCGTCGCGATCAACACGTACCGCGTCTCGACGCCATCGTCGTCGTCCGCGTCTCCCCCGTCCCGCAACCGCCGCAGCGCCGCCGCGCTCATCGCGTCCGCCGCGCTCGCGTCGTCGCCGCCGTCCATCCCTCGTCGCAGCGCCCGCGCCAACCGCCCCACCGCCTCCGCCTCCGACCGCGCGCGACGCTCGCCGTCGACGATTCGAAGTCGATCGAAAGTCGCCGCGCGCGCGCGGTTCGCGACGCGCTCGATCCACGCGCCGTCGAACGCGCCCGCGTACCGCGTCGTCGTCGCGCGCGCGCGGTCGGTGCGACGCAGCGCGACGTCGAGCGCGCGCGCCTCGGCGTCGTGCCGCACGCGCGCGTCGAAGACGAGACCGCGTCGCTCGAACCGGTGCGTCGTCGTCGTCGTCGCGCCGTCGCCCATCGACGCCGCCGCGTCGCGCGCGCGAGTGACGATTCGAATCATCGCGCCCGCGGAGTGAAGTCGTTAAAATTCGTATTCGTGGAAATTATAATCAAAATTCGTCGTTCGTGATGATCTCGGGAACGACCGCTTCGGTGGTGTCGTGCCGTCGTTTACACCACCGCGCCGTACGGCGGGTGTCGACGGGCGACAAAGGAGAGTGGAGATTTTTCCTTGTCCTCGACGCGCGGCGCGCGACGGAAAACGCCGACGACGACGGCGAAGACGGCGACGAGGCAGCACCCCGCGAGAACCCACGTGCCGGGCATCGATGTGATTGGAACGTCAAATGCACTCGTTGGCACATCGCCTGTTTCCTCAGTCGACCGTTTCTTCGCGCCTAGACCGAAGCGCGCGAGGGACAGCTTTTGAGAAGACGCGCAGTTCGCGTCCATGACGAAGGTAAACGGCGCGGCGGCGTTCCCGGCTTCGTCACGAACACCGCTCACTTCGACGGCGTACTGACCCACTTCAGTGTTAGGAAATCCAACCATCCACTTGAAGCCAACCTCGTTATTGGAGCATTGGAAGTCAAAGCCTGACTTGATTGCGTCTTCGCTCACGGCTTGATTGACGCTTTGCCCGTCGTCTCCGCAGGATGCGCGTTTCTTCGTGATGGCAACTTTTTGATCCGAGCAGTCGATCGCTTCGGGGAACTCGACAGTGTAAAATCGCTTGAACGAAGGATACGACCTGCCGGGAATCGGCGTCTTGGTGTCCACTCTGAGCGTGAGGATTTGATCAGAGACGTACTCGTGAACGGTGCTGTCCGCCAAGGCGCTGATCGGACGACTTTCCGTGCCAAAGCAAAAGTTCTTCAATCTCAACTCGTAAATGTTATCCTTAAAGCCACTGAGAAGCTTTTCGTACTGGTTATTGACGTCCCAGTCAAAAGTGCAACCACCGAGACGTGACCCGTCGCATAACAGGTTTTTCTTGTAACTGAACTTTGGATCGCTGTCTTCAGACTTTGCCGTGATCCATTCGCCGCCGCTCGCGGGACGATATTGCAACCGAACGAATCGAAGATTCGGGTTGATAGCTCGGACGTCATCCGAAGAGCCAGGCCATAACAAAGCTCCGTCCGGATTGAAGACGGTCAACTTGAGTGGCTTGGGCGTGGCAGATGAGACGCTCGAGAACAAGTAATCCGCCACTGTGGAACCGTCGAAGGCGACTTTCGGACACTTTTGATTCCACGTCATCAATCCTAGCGGAAGAGTGTTCGTGCTGATCGGTTCTCGACCGAACTTTGACATTAGGCTGATTTCGTGTTCGCATAAACTCATGACGACGACGGCGACGTGCTCCAGTCGAAGACTCGACGGGCTCGCAGCCGTCACGGTAAGCGCGAAAGACGTCTCAAGTACCTTCTTCTGAACTTTCAAATCTTCACCGTCCACAAATTTTAGAGGTAATACGTCGCCAAAGTATACTTCCTCTCCACCCATACTGAACTCGATGTTCTGCAAGTCTTCAAACGTTGGTGGAGCTCTCCGCGAGGCTTGTACAACCACCGCTGCGACGTCCACTGCTGTCGCCGAGTGTTCTTCCACGGCCACTCGCGCGTTTTCTTTCATTGTTTTGATGACGTCGGCATCTTTCCCGATAGCGAGCGACGCGATCGAATTATCGACGGCTTTCAAAACGTCCAACCCTGTCACGTCTTCCTTGGCCAGCGTTTCGTACATGTCCTGAATCACTTTGTGGACCGACATCACGAGACCGTCAACAATGCGCATTCCGAGCGGAAACGTTTCCTTGTACGGCGACTCGTTGGTCAATTTCAAGTGTAACAAAGCACTTTCATCAGGATTCAGATTTTCGTTAAACGAAGTTTCTTTGGATAAGGAAAAGCCCGCCTGTCGAAACATCGTCAAAGGTTCACCGGGACACGAGCTTCTGCCACCCTTTGTGATGAACACCGGCGTACCAAAGCGCACGTCTTCTCCAACCTGCACGACAAACTTATCTCCGAGTTGAGCGTCACCTAGACTGTACAACGTTTTCAGAGAGGCGTGTCTGTTCCAAGCGAACGTTCGATCTTCAGCGAATGACTTTTTGAAGGTATAGACAGCCTCATCGTCCACCCCGCCGAGCGCCATGGCAAGTTGAACGGTCGAGCCGAGCAAGCCTCCGAGTTTGAGTTTGTATTTGTTGGACTGCTTTGCTGACAGTTGAACACCGAGGCTGGTGTGAAGATCTGCAATCTTTTCATTCGAAGAAAATGAATAATCTGCGGTGTGACCACCGCCGCCGAACGTCAATAATAACGTCCCCTTGTCGGGTACACCGTCTGTAGCGTTCACGTTCGTCGTCACATTCATACCCGTAGCAGCTTGTCCACCCGTGAAGGACGCCACGACCCTCCGCGACACATCAGATGCGTTCCAAGTGTTCCAAAGTAAGTAGTCTTCGCCGAAAGATGTGTTGCTCATCGACAGCGTTTCGACTCTGATATCATCGCGATTGCACTCTCTCCCGGCACAACTTTTAAATTGTCGCAACAAATCGTTCGTCGCCGAACTGAACATCCCCCACGTATAGGCTCCTCGCATCCCGTCTTCATCTTTGGCTTGGTCTTCTTTTGCGAGCACTTCAGAATCATCGTCGAAGAAGTTTTCTTCAAATGCCGGTATGCCATCCTCGTAATACTTGCGTGGATAGGCGGCATACTTGTAGCCCACCTGATCGATCGCCGGGCCAGCTGCGACTGCGCCCGCTACCGCCGCGCTGAGCAAGATGGCGCCCGCAACTTGTCCGGCTGTGGTCTTGGCCGCCTTTGTGGCCATGTTCTTGGCCGCCGTGAGCTTTTGGGCGGATCTCGTGATGAATCCCGGCGGTGGTTTCTTTGCAAGACTTTTCCATTTAGAGGCCGCCTTTAATAGCCTTTGCTTAGCAGCATACGATTTACTTATCTTAGCAGCAGCGGCGGCAGCCGCCTTGCGACGGGCGGCGAGTTTCTTCGGCGCGTCTAAATTCTTCGTCACCGTGTCGATGATGCCTCCGGTATTGACAATGGCATCGAGGGAGGCAAAAGCGGCGATTCTCGCGTCAGAATCCGTCCGAGGTGTAATCCCACGGATTCTACTGTACGTAGCTGTGTCGCCTTTACCATACTCCCAGTACCGCGAATCAAGCATCCAATCCACGCCACCAATTACTCTCGGGTCGTCAAAAAACGGTGGTGGGCCGATACCGTTGAAAGGCATCATGAAGAAACTTGAATCCCAAGCACTGCCGACCTCTTCGATAATATCCTTAATCGGTCTGGCGTACGCCTTCTTGAATTGTTCCACCTGGACTTTGTAGTTCGTGTGCATAAAACCACCATCAGACGCCGGTTTTGTGATTCTCTCGATGGCTTCGTAAAACTTCGTCTTCACACCACCCTCATCGATGGTGAACACTTTCGGAGAAGACCATTCAAGTGTTCGACGCCAAAGGTCAATCTTGTTGTCGAGATATTGCATCCAAGCTTCGATTTGATCCTCTTTCGTGCACTTGGTCATTTCTTTACTCGTCGCGCCGGAAGCGCAGTCATAAAACATTTCCGACCCGTCTGCTTCGATGCCACCTTCCTGCACCAACGTTCGCAAGTAGTACAGATTAGGCATGACTTGTGTCTCGATCGACGCGACGCTCATGATGTACGACGTCGGCTTTCGCGGTAACCACGTGATTTCGCCATACACGTACAAGCAAGGCTTTTTGAGTGTTCGAACATCGTTTACGACATCCAAGATGTCCGATATTTTGTACACGAGCTCGATACCACCGCCGAGAATGACATCGCCTGCTCTCCCAGGAGTACCTGCGTCCTTGCTCGAACGAATCGTTCGTTCTGTCGTGGTTTCGAGACTCCACCCCTTGTCTTCTTTGCTCGTTATACGCATCGTTGGACCATCCGTTTTAGTTTTGAACTCGCCTTTTGACGAGATCAAATGCAGGTCCGTCGACAAAGAACCTTCGGCGATCCATCCGGCGTTGAAACCAACATCGACGGACTTATCGATTTCGGGAAGTTGTTTCTTCGACGCCCCACCTTTGCCCTCGCTCGCCATACGTTTCCCAACCAAGTCAAACTGAAGTCCAATTTGAGAGCCCGTCGATAATTCCGCGTACGAGAGACCACCGGGTGGATCGTGCACGACGGTGTAGACCAAACCCTCCAAAGGCACAGTCGCCCAGTAGACATCGTCACTGTCCGGTCCGAAGAGCCCTTCTCCTCGAGGTTTCGAGCCCAGAGGTATGAGCTCACGCTTTGCGTACGCGGTGACGAGTTTGTACGTATCGAAGCGCTTGATGGTGAATTCCACAGTTCGTCGATGATTACCGGCGAGATTAGGCGTACCAGCGACGACCTCCACGCTGGTATCACCGTCTGTATTCCAAATGACGAGTTCGGACGCAGGCTCGATCGTCGTGTCAAAATCACACAGTGGTCCGCCGCCTCGGTTTGGATGGCACTCATTGTCGTCTTCATCGGTGACCGACTGTCTGAAACTGAGCAGAGTGCTGCCCGTCTGAGCTTCCTTGTTAGGTAACGCTTCAAAGCATTTTGAAAGCACAGGCTCGCCGTCGACTTGATCAAGATGCAATTCGAACACTTTCGCTTGGAGAAGAATCTTACCGCTCACGCTGCCCAAATCTTCGGAAGTCGTAGTTCCGAGGAAATGTTGAATCGTGAGATTACCGTCCGCTTCGTTTGGATCGTAACAGACTTCCAATGGATCTCGTATTTTGGGAATGTCCACGATCTCAACGCAAATGTAGCCGTGATACTTGTACCGAATTGTCACCAAATCGTAGTCGTCGCGCATGGCCGCCATTCGTTCATGGGCGTTTCGTGATCGAAAGAAAGCCACCATCGAGCCAGGCTCCGTACCACATCCGTCCGCCCACGGCTCATTCTCAATCAACGGTTGGATGCCATTCACGTCAGGCCCCGACACGAGCTTGATCGAGTAATCCATGGCGGCGAACGGCCAAAATTTAGCGTCCTCACTCATCCCGGTGTTTGCGACATTCCACCCTTCAACTTCTTCGCTCTTCACAAACTTTGGAGCGTGGCATCCATTGATCGGCGTGATCTTAAACACAGCACCGCTGTATCGCCGTTCACACTCTCCGTGGTATAGTCCAAGGTCGATGACACCTCGCGTGACGTCGGTGAAAAATACAAAGTTGCCATCTTGAACGTTTGGAAGCGTCTTGACCACGCTGCGTCCTTTGCATGTGTGCACGTCTTCGACAGCGTTCTCTATGGTGTTGCCAGCGTAGCATATCGTGTGATTCTTGTATTTTGGGCGTATGTTGAACGTTTTCCCACGAGTGAGAGCAAACTTGAAGAAGCCTCGCTCATCCGTATGGTATTCCTCAACTTCTCCTTCGGGTTCGAATACTTCAATAGTCGCCTTGAAGAGTCCGCAGTCGTTGGATTGTTCGACGAGATCCCTGGGGAACAGTACGGCACCGTTTACGATAACTGTCGTGTCATCCGTAAAGTCTTTCTCTTCGACGCGTTTATGCTTGACTGATAAAGTGACCCTATCCAACGCCACTTGATCTGAAAATACCTGTTCGACGATTTCCTCGTCACTCGGCGCCTCGGGCAACGCACCCCGCGGCACGGGAGGCTTGTTAAAGCTGTGCAAGATATCCGGAAGCCGCTTTTGGGCTTGAACGCGCAGACGAAAGTTATCTCGAGTCATTCGATGCATCATATCCAATGCTTTCGTCTCGTTCGACGTATGCACCGCGACGGACGTGGTGTCGAGTATGAGGTAATTCGTGCCGTTCTTGTGCGCGAGCACGGGTATGACGTACGTGCTGTCCACCGCGCCGACGTCGATTGCTGGAACCTCGATTTTACTCAGATTTCTGCACTCGAAACGGTGTTGCTCGTCTCGCAATGTCTCGTAAAATTTTGTCCATTGAGCGTTTCCGAACGGCAGAGTGGCGGAGCGACTTCTCACAATCATCAAATTTTCACACGATTCGCCGCCTTCTAGCACGTGGCCCGTGCGCGGGCCGCTATTTGCAGCGTCGTCAGACGTCTGAAACATGCTGAAATCGTACATGTACTGGGCATCTTGAAGTGGGAACACGATGATTGGCTCCACGACCAACTGTTGCGCCTCGATACGGTTCACAACGTCCTTAAATTCAGTCGCGTCGAGCACGCCGTCTTCATCCCGATCGAGCTTCGCCCATACATCGTCCGTAATGATGACGTGGCCACCTTCGGACGATATTGTGACAGCTTCAATGTAGTCGACCAACTCGCTCCGCATCACATTACCCGATCCGTCGAAATCAACGTCCTCGAGTTCGTGATTCGGCGGAGGCGGCGAAGGCGGAGGGGGCGGAGGCGGCGAAGGCGGAGGGGACGGAGGCGGCGAAGGTGGAGGTGAGGGCGGAGGTGACGAGACTCTCCTAGTCCAGCGCACATCCTCCAGCGACGCGCCTTGTTCGTGTAGGCTCACATCAACGTGAAGTGGATACGTCACCGTCTGATCGCTCGTCATGAGCTTCAAACCGTCCACGAAATACTCCACCTTGCCGGCATCGTTGAGCGCGATCTGAACGACGGCGCTCTCACTATACGCCTTTTCAGCATTCCCAAAAGCTTTGCCTCTCTCATAGACTCGTACATAACTCACCGAGTTCCGAGTAAAACAGTAAATTGCGAAATCAAGACTTTGGTAAGAGGTGGAATCCGCAGTCGACTGTGAATTCATCGCAATCATCCTTTTTTGGCTCGTCGACTCTTTGCACACGGCGGAGACGCCTCGAACGGTATCGGATGCTCCACGAATGGCGCGTTTACTCACAGCACCCGCCGTCCATCCTGACCCTGTTAGCGTCCTTACGACATGCCCTTTTCGATTTGATTCGACGCCCTTCAAAAGCACCCACTCGATGAATTCCTCCACCTCGGCGGCGCCTGGTGGCGGGGGTGGCGGCGGACAGTGTTGGGAATAACAGTCTTCGCGTACCGTGTACCCGTTCTGATGACTACACGATTGGCCGCCGTGTGCCGCTGCTGTGTGTATTGTGAACGTCTTTTGTCTCTTGCCCCAACCACACTTCGCACTACACGTCGACCACGATCCAAACCTGCCATCACAATTCACTGGACACGGTTTCGGCGGACAGTCCCCCCAGTCCTTGTGCCAGTCGTTGTACGGGCAACTCAGACCGCCATGCTCAGGATATCTCGAGATTCTGTAGTACCTCCATTTGTAACGTCGGCCGCTCGTGCAAGTTGGAGTACAAACATCCGACCAGTGTGTCCAATAACCGTAGCAGTTTACTGGTTGAGGTAACGGATCGCAATACTCCCAGCGTACGTTTCTGTCCGTCGTGTAGCACCAGATCGTGGGTTCGCCGTCAGGATTTCTGCAGTAGTTGTTCCCGCTCCCGCACGAGCCCTTGCCGCAGTTTCGTCTCGAGTGCCTGTGGGGCGACTGCGAATCCCACTGCTGACACGTGCGACCGTTCCTCGTCCTCGTCTGGCACCCTCGATACCCTTCGTCTCTCCACCCTCGGAGCGTCTCGTCGCATCCCCAGCCGAGCGCGGCCGTCGTGTTGTTCCCCGCCGTCTCATTTCCGCCATCGTGATGGACATCGTACTCTGTTTGGTCGTTTTGCAAACCGTTTTCAAATTCATCAGCGTTTTCAAACTCGTCGTATCCGAGCTCTTGCATAGCTGCAAATTCGTCCACGTAAACTCCATTCGCCGACGCGTGCGGCGAAGACGTGGTTTCGGTTCGCCTGTCGTTTCGAAGCATTCCAAGCTCGGAGGTTTCGAAATTCTCTCGAAGAATGAGCAACACGTTGTGCGCCTGACTCTTCGGGACCGGGTACTGTCCTTGAGCGTTCCTCTTTGAGTCAATCAAGACTTCCGTAGTTTCAGGGAAAATTTCCTCCTTGTAAGCCCCGATGTGCAGCGTCGCTTTCACCGGAAGCTTGCCTGAGGTGTCTTTGAGATCCATCGCGTATTCGCCGTCATCGTCGGTGACCGCGGTGTACTTGCATTTCGTCTTGCGACCGTTGACTTTGATTTCCGTCACTTGAGCCTTCGTCAGGGCTTTCACGGTGACGTACTGTCCGTGAAACGAATTCACGTCGGTGCCTTTACACGTGTACGTCAAACACGCGTGTGGTAACGGATCCGGATCGCAATACTCCCAGCGTTTGTTTCTGTCCGTCGTGTAGCACCAGATCGTGGGTTCGCCGTCAGGATTTCTGCAGTAGTTGTTCCCGCGCCCGCACGAGCCCTTGGCGCAGTTTCGTCTCGTGTGCCTGTGGGGCGACTGCGAATCCCACTGCTGACACGTGCGGCCGCTCCTCGTCCTCGTCTGGCACCCTCGATACCCTTCGTCTCTCCACCCTCGGAGCGTCTCGTCGCACACGTCCCTCACCGAGTCCATCAAACAATCGTGTCCAAAGTAAGTACTTTTACCCGGGTCGTAATCTTGGACGTGCGCGCTGAACATCGACGTCGCCGATGATTCCAGACGTTTATGGCACACCTCCACAGTCGACACGGATGCCCAACTGCCGAGATTGATTCGTATGTGCTCGTTAGCGTCGACGTTGCTGCTTTTGCCCGCATCATCGCCATCCGTGACGACGTATGACGTAGACGTTTGAGCTCTGTTTGAATGCGTCACACTTTTGAAAGCGGCGAGATTCTCATACTCAACGTCAGCTTGAAAATCTTCAGTCGCCGGCGTGCGCGTCACGAATGTGTCGAATTCTGCACACATTCGCACGTTTCGAACTCCCTCAGTGGACGCGCCGGCCAGCACGCGTCCCTCGATCTGCGACATCCAAGGCGTGCGGAAAGTGAGCTGGGGAGACAACAAGTACGTTATCTCATTTGCGTCGTCTGAATCCGGATTCTTCGTCGTGATGCGATACAGCCATTCGGAGTAGGGCGTGTACGAGGCATCCCTATCTATGTATGTGATGGAGCTGAACTTTGCGGCGCAGCCCTTCAACCCGCCTTCAATCAGAACGACGGTATCAAATTTGGAGTCAAAGTTACCGTTGACCGTCGGCGCTCTACGCTCGATTTCAAACGACTTTTCTTCCCAGGCGGTGTCTCGAAACTCAAAAAAGACTCCAGCGAGATCCATCGATGCGCGTACGTCGATCGCCGTTCCGTCGTAGTACAACGCGCCGGCGCACGCAGGCTGTCCCGTCTTCGCGCCCTTGACTTGCGTGAACACGCAGACGACGCGGCGATGCGAAGGAGTCGCGTGCGCGCGCATTGCGCACAACGTGCCTCGTCCGCAGTCGCGCGCGATGAAAAACATTTCCATGTCCATGACGCCGGCGTACAATCGAACGTCGTCGATGTGCTGCTGACCACCGCCCCTCGACGCTGAGAAGAGCTTGATGTTTGGAAGTTTTGGAAGCGTGTCTTTCGGCCACGAGGGGTGACTCGCAGTCGTCGTCGACGTCGAATCGTCCGGCAATGCGAACAGTTTCAAGCCGGCGTTATGGCTGAGCGTGAAACCCACGAGCACCCACTGACGCATTGGCGCCGAAATTTCTTTCTTTGCGAGATTGCCACCAGTTCCGACAGAATCGTACGACGCGCGCAGCGTACACGCGGATGAAGAACAGTCCATGACCAACGTGAAAGAATTCCTCAGTTGTCCATCCGTACCGCTGAATTCAATCAACGTCGTCGCCGAGCTCTCCGCGACCCTGACCCAAGCTGAAAACGCGACGGCGCCGCCGAGTGAATCGCCGACGTAGTTAAAACCGTCTCCGCGTGCTACGATGCACTGACCACCGGACGCTCCCGAGCACGCGGATATATGCTGACCTGAATACGAAATGTACGGTCTAGCCTTTTCTCCCGAGGCGAGCGGCGCCGCGGAGAAAATGCGATCGCTTCTGACGGTGTCTCCAATCTCGCGCTCGGTGTCAAAGGTGAACTGCGCGACGAGAGACGGTTGCACGTCCCCGATCGCACCCACGACGGGTCGCTTATCGGTAATTTTTGTCAGGGTCCACAGTCCAGCCACCTCGGAGTGATGATCCTTACTGTGCGGCGGCGCTGTGTTTTTCGGCTCGTTGACTTGAAACAAGACGCCGTCCACAAAGACGCACACAGTGTCTCCCGACTTAGGTGGATTTTTAGGTCCGTACCCCCAGTCCACAGCCATCGCTCCGGCGTTTTTCGCGCAATCCTTACGCGTCGTCTCTCGACCAGCCTCGGTCGACGGATACACGACGCTCTTAAAAGATACGGACTGCACGCTTTCAGACGACGCGCACGTGTGCGGCGCGACGATCGCCTCCATGAAGTGGCCGAGCGACAGACGAAGCGGGCGAATCTGGTTCCACACTTTCAAGATGTACCCGTCTCCACCTTGTTCGCGAATCGCGCGGTCGAGCTCGTCGTAATCGAGTACGCCGTCGGTTGGATTGGTGTCGTACTTGCGAAAGATCGATTCCCGCACGTCGTGAAGTTTGTCGCACGGCGCGCGGACGAAATCATCCGCCGACAACAGGACGTACTTGGTGAGTTCAGAGTTTTCCACGCCGCTGTCCGACGACGCCGAAGGTAAAATCGATTCGCAACCGCGCTCGATGGAGAAAGTGTGCGTCCCTGTCGTGCGCGACAGCTCTTGCCTCGTGATGTAGTGATTCAAGACGGCCACGTACTCGATCACGTACGTTCCCGGATCGAGCGCGCCCGTGTCCGTGGTCAATCCCAGTAACTGGGATGGGTGCGTCGTGTCGTCTCGAAAATCGTCCCAGCGCTTGCAAGGGAGATATGCGCCGTAGGATGAACACGAAACGCCGTCTTTTCTGACCGTCGCGAAGATTTTAACCATCCATCGCCTCGACCAAGCTGACGTTAGACAATCGCCGCCGCACGCCACGGAGTGTTTCACCGAGAGACCGAAATCAACAGTGTTTGACGCCACGCGCGTCAACGGATTACCGATGGAAACCGTCGGAGCGGCGCACGAGGTGGTACAATCTGCATATTGTTTGGCCCCGTTGCTATAACTGCACGAGTGGCCGCCGTGCTGTGCGTTTCTGGTCACCGTGTATGTCTTGTATTTGCGTCCGCTCCCGCACAAGGCGTCGCACGACGTGTACGAACCCCAACGTCCCACACAATGTACCGGTTGAGGTAACGGATCGCAATACTCCCAGCGTACGTTTCTGTTCGTCGTGTAGCACCAGATCGTGGTGCTACCGTCAGGATTTCTGCAGTAGTTGTTCCCGCGCCCGCACGAGCCCTTGCCGCAGTTTCGTCTCGTGTGCCCGTGGGGCGACTGCGAATCCCACTGCTGACACGTGCGACCGTTCCTCGTCCTCGTCTGGCACCCTCGATACCCTTCGTCTCTCCACCCTCGGAGCGTCTCGTCGCATCCCCAGCCGAGCGCGGCCGTCGCGTCGTTCCCCGCCGTCTCGTTCGCGCCCCGGCTCGCGTCCGCCGCGTCGTCGACGACGCCGCCGACATCGCCTTCGCCCGCCGCATCGCTGCGCGCGCCCGCGCCGCGCGCCGACACCGCCGACGTCACCGTCGCCGTCGCCATCAACGCCGCGCCGACGACCACGGCGTCGACGCATCGCCATCGCCGTTGAATTCTCCCGTGCCCCCCTCGACGCACGCGCCTCGCGTCGCGCGTCTCGCGTCGCGTCGTCGCCCGCGTCGTCGCCCGCGCCGCGCGTCGCGACGTCTCCCGCATCGTCTCGAAGCGTCTCGCGCGCGCGTCGATACGCGCGCGCGTCTCGCGCGTCTGAGCGCGCCGCCGCGCCGTCGCGGTCGGGCCAACCACCCCCCCCATATCGATTTTAGCGCGCAATCGCGCGGTTTTTACACGGCGATTCGTCACCCTTCAAAGCGGGTCCACCCCGCGCCGCGGATTTAAAGACGAACGCCCGTCGACGGCGCGATTTCGAGCCGGCGATCGCCCCGTGACTGTTTGCGCATACGCGCGTCGACGTGCTGATATTTTTTATATAGCGTCATTGGAGGTATTCTAGTACCTCAGTGTTCATAT
>Ga0255765_1003977_pt1 | contig 15224 bp, 4 predicted proteins | sample 041ome_8_FD_179965 | JGI IMG/M metagenome (GOLD analysis project Ga0255765, IMG submission 179965) | Coastal salt marsh microbial communities from the Groves Creek Marsh, Skidaway Island, Georgia - 041407BS metaG (version 2) | ecosystem: Environmental > Aquatic > Marine > Intertidal zone > Salt...
CGGATTTGGCATTTGCAATGGCTTGCCTGTCCGCTTTTGATGTGTTGGGTAGGTTCATCAGACGAGTGAAAGTCTTAGCAGAGGATTCTGGCCCACCCTGTCGTGCTGCATCCATCTCCAAAAGCTTGTCGTAACGATCCTGCAAACTCAGCTTTCCTTTTTCTTCTGGCTCAGTTGGTAGGGCATCTCTGAAAAACTTTTTCTTTAGAGCCTCAACTTTTGCCGAAATTCTTTTATTTACTTCGGTATTCGACTTCAAGTCCCCCATACCCTGACCAAGCATAGTTTCCAGAGGAACAGGTGCCTTGAACTTACCTACAAGATTACCCTTGAAGAGCATCCCGTAAGATCTGTGACTAGGAAGACCACGTCCTTTTGGGTCCAGAATCAGGGGTTCGTTCTTGTCGAACTTGAGGATACTTGTTGCCGCACCTACCGGGACGTTAACATACTCCGGGTCTGCTAATTGGACGGTCAAATCAGTGATGTTCGGAGTCCCCAAGTCTCTAGAAGCTTTCGTCATCCCCAAGGCCAGCAGTCCTTGCTTTCTAGCCTCAAAAGAAATATTCGGTGCTGCTTTGATGTAAGCATCCAACATTTTCTCAGGAGCAACTTTAACTAGCTCACGGAGAATAGCTGATTTCTTTTCACCATCGTCCGAACCAGTATCTTTCTTAGACGGTTCTTTAATCATGCTTGCCACTCGTTGTGGGAACGTCTTGGCGAAGTGATCGACCACTTCTTTCTTCATCCCCCGATTGGCTTTGAAGGACTCCTGTAGTAAAGCGTTGTAGATATCAAAAAATGTCTGGTTGGATTGGTGGGCATCTGGACTCATTAGGACAGGGACACCATAACCGTTAGACCTTGCAATTGCTGCATTGACAGAACTAAAAAAGTCCGGGGTTGAGGCACCGATAATTCCAGCAGCAACATTTTTAGCCATATGTGGATTCATTGGGCCACCCTCAAGCTTGAATCTTTGTCCTCCGGGTGTGACGTACTCCCCGTCTGCTCTCATCCGATCCCACATAAAGAGGAACATCCCCTCATCCTTCAGAGCCTCTTGCAGGTCCGGATCGTCGATCATCTTCAGAGCGGCAGGATCTAACACTGTCCGATCCTCAATTACTTGACCCTTTAAAGGTCTTCGTCCGCTACTAAAACGTAGTCCTGCAGGAATCCCCTTAGTCCTGCCTACCGTTCTGATGTCGTTGACGTTGCCGTACTCGGGGTTTTTAGCGAGAACGAGAGCACCAACTTGGATAGCCTCGTCAGAGGTCAGTACGGGGTCACCAGTGGCTTTATCGTAGAAGAACGATCCTCTGGTAGGGTCCATCCCAACTTCGACCCAGACATCGTCTCCTTGCTTCGGATTGGCTATGTATTCTTGAGCTAGATTAAATAGTTCTTCCGGGTTAGCATTTTGGAAAGATCCGAAGACTCGTGCGATGGTAGTCTTGTTGATCTTGCCAGAGGCAATATTCAGAGCAGCATCGGGGTTCGACTCGAAGCTGACCCTACCGTCCGAAGAATGACCCAACACCCTAGCGACAGGGGCATAGGCCAGAACCTTGCCCTGAGTACCCCTGACCTTCCCATCATGGATCGTGGGCACCCAAACGTCTTTGTTTTGATAAGCGTTTATATCTAGCCTCAAACCAACATCGGTCCCGTCTGCGATCTCAGTATCTGCACCGAGAACCTTACCCTGACTTTTGATGCCCACAGCATCTTGGATCTCTTCAGTTGTTGCAGGGGCAGGTACTCCTCCGGGGATATCATATTTGATCCCCAGAGACTCAATGGGGTTTAGACGCTGAACTGCAGCTTGGAAGTCCTCGTATTCGATTTCTCCAGCGATGTACCTTCTCGCTTCGGCAGCAAGGTCTTCTCTATTAGTGCTAGCCTCTTGTTGCTGTCGAGGAGTCTGGTATCCCGGTGCCTCTTTTCTTTCAGCCTCTAACTGTTTTACTTCCTGCATCGTAGGACGGAGTCCACCCCTACCACTCATACGGACAGCAGAGCCTGATCGTGCTGCTTCTTCCGGTGTCTCTTCGACTATAGGTTGTACATCCACGGATGTACTTTCTGTGGTAGCTTGTACAGGTGCAGTTTCTGGTGTGGCTTCCGGTGTGGCTTGATCTGTCTGGGCTACAGGTGCCACGGGGGCAGAACCAAGGATCTCCTGCATGGTCTGGATGTCTGCCAATAACCCACGGACTTTGTTCCTTTGTGCGGCAGTCAGCTTCCTTGCCCGTCGAGTAGCCGGGTTGTTGATCATCTCCAAGTTGACCGGATTCATAATCGAATCAATCTCATCCTGTGCCGCTTTGATCATCCCTTGGATTAGGTTCACATCCATCTCATTAAGGTCCACGTCTTTAAGGAATGGGCGTTCCATAAAGAATTTCTTCTTCCGTGCGGTAATCATCGATTTGGACGGAGGAGTAATCCCTTTCTCGTAAGCTGACCTAAATACAGAGTCTAAAGAAGTATTTGAGGGAGTAACTGGGGGAGTAACTGAGGGAGTATCTTGTTCGACGGACGCACCTTCGTTTGGTACACTTTGCTGTTCCGTTGGTACGCTTACCTCTTCAACAGGTGGCTCTTCTGCAACCGTTGTCTGGGCACCTACGGCAGAACGGACAATCGTAGGCTTCCTACCTTGTCTGAGAGAGTCGTGGATATCATTGACTAGCTGACGAATGGCTGGGTCACTCGATTCATTGTCTGCTCCAAAGAACAACCGAATGGAATCCAGAATGCCAGAAGGACGAACCCCCTCCTCGACGAAGTTCTGTACTAGCCATTCTTCTGCCTTCTCTGCGGACGGCATGGTTTCCCAAGCATCTGCTCCATATCGTTCGGTGCCCCAACTATTGATCTCATCCTGCCTGTTGCTGCCGTAGATCCTACCGAAGAAGTCCTGCAGTGCTGCTTCATTGTTTCCGAAAGCCTGTCGTAATCCTGCATGACCCAAGGACTCGTGGAAATAAATCCGCACACCGTCTCGAATAGCGTTGGTCAGCAGGGCCTGTCTACTGTCTGCAGGGGTGCCGTCGAATACCTGTTTATTCTCAATGTTCTGTCCGATCAGGACGATCTTGATTCCCTCACTGTCGGAGTACATTACCCCTTCCTGCCCTTCTGCAGATACCCCTTCCGGCAACAATGCTGCGGCTTCGGCTTCCGAAGCAACCATGTCTACCTTAGTTGCTCCGGGGTACTCCTGCTCCAGCACATCCTTTAAAACCTCTAACTCTCTCTCTTTGAGAATCTGGGCACCTCGGGGTGTCTCCGGGTTGATCGTCAGACCATTACCTACTTCAGATCTTGTAGTGTTTTCAGTATCAAAGATCCTCTGGACCCTTTCCGTCTGTGCTGCAGCGTCTTGGACTTCTCTTAATCTTTCTCCTACCGGACGAATTAAGTTGGTTATACTGTCTAAAGCTTCCAGTTCGCTTGTAGTTTCACCCTCTAACTGTTGCTGTTCTTCTCGCAACAACTCTTGGACTACCCCTTGCACACGCATATCCGACTCGGTCAAAGCTTGGTCCGCTTCGAAATCAGCTTCGGCCTGTGCTTCTGCTCGTCGAGTCGCTTGACGAGGAGTAAGTTTACCTGCGGCTTGTGAGGCTTCGACTGACTCCGTCATCCCTTCTATTGTTTGCTGCTCAAGTGCTTCCTCTGCCTCCCTCTGATCAGCTATTCTCTGGTCCAGATCTGCTAGGATGTCTTGATCGAAGACACGATCCTGTTCTTTAATGGTAGATTGACTCTTTTTAGCTTTCTCTGCAGCTTCCTCCAAGCCTCTCATCGTATCTTCAATCTCGACGATCTTCTGCTGGTTAGCCAGAGCCTCTCTAGCCAGAGCCTCTTTCCTTAATTGTTTTTGATTGGCGTTAAAATCTCTCTGTTCGATCTGTTCGTCAGCTTTGAGGATTGCATCAGTCTGTTTTTGAGCTTCTCGTCGTTGTTTTTTTATATCCTCTAATTTTTTTCTTAGTTCAGAATCCTTCGGTAAAACAGAAAGCTGATCATTTAATCTTCTCTCTTGATCTTCTTGTGCTGCACGGAATTGATCCTCTGCTCTGATCGCACGATCAATAGCTATTTCTTCTGAGTTTTCTCGTGAGGACTCTAAACTGTCGAGATCTCCGGTCTCATTAAAACGCTCTGGAAATCTCTGGCTACCAAGGTCGTTGTAGAACTCCTCCATCACTTCGGCAATGTTTCGATCCTCTTCTGTTTGAAATCCCTTCTTTTGAGCCTTCTTTAGGGCCTGACCCGGGCCTAGCTTTCTTTTTCTTTTAGACTCTCTAACTATCGCAGAGTCATCTAGTAGCTTTAACTCTGGACCAATTGGCTCAGTGAGATTTAGGTCAGACTCAGGTTGCGGCAGAGGTGGGATGATAGTATCTGGAGTAGGCAACAGCCCGGAGGTATCCTCTGGACCGTCTGCAGCGGCAAGTTCTGCACCTCTTTGTCGTGCTTGGGCATCTGTACTAGGTGTTCCGTAATCGAATGACTCTCTGGTTTCATTGCTGGTCAGGTTCTTTGTAAACTCGTCATAATATTCCGTCATGTTCGCAGGACCAGTAGCCAGTACATCCTCTGCGGCTGTTGTTGGTCCCTCCTCTATGGGGGCATCTAGGAAGGCTGGAAGCTTATTGTAAAGCTTGAGGAGTTCCTTCTGAGTGTCGGAAAGGGTTCCTCCCTGCTCGACGAGGGTGTTCAGTTCCTCAACAACATTTACTCCGAGTGGATTGATTCGGGTGATGTAGGCAACGGTATCTTCAACCTGCTTCTGATTCTTCGGATCGATGGTCTGCAGCTTTTGCAATACCGTGTTTGTTAGAGCCTCTATCTGAGCCGGATTAGCGTTTTGGTTCTTTCCTTTGGTTTTTGACTTTTTGATTCTGTAAGCATCAATCAACGAAGACGGGGTAGAGATAACTCCAGACATTACCATACCTGTCTTTAGCGACTCTAAAGCTTTCTCTGGATTTGCCCGGATGTAATCGTAGCGGTTGACTAGGTTAATACGGGGATCGCTAGAAATCGGCAGGTTGTTTTTGTCTGCATAGTATTTTAAGGCCCGTCTTGCAGCTACTCCCACAATGTCCGTGTCGAACATCTCACTGACACCACCTCCTGCAACGTCTAGGGAGAGGGCAACCTTTATGCTTCCTGTGGGGAACATTGCCGCTAGATCTGCTGCTGCTGCATCAGAAAATCCTTTCCTCATCGTCTTGGCTTCAAAAGACACAATCGGAAGGATTTCACTCAGAGCGTTTTGCTTCTCTAGGTCGGTCATGTTCTTCGACATTTCCAACCACAACTCGTCTTGGAGGAAGTCTTGACGTGCTTCAGAAGCGACCATCTGGGCCGCAACATCGTTACTCAAATACATCGAAGGGTATCTAGCACCGGGTACCGTAGCTAACAAAGCCGGACCCATAGTGACTATGGACTCCCCTAGACTCGCAAATCCCTTCCCAAAAGCCGTATAGGCAGGAGGAAGAGGGTCTTCCTCAAGTTCTGCGATCTTCTCGGCTAGACGTTCACTGATAGCCTTTTGTGTGTTCTCAACACTTCTCCGTATATTGTCCTTTACCCTAGCCTCTACCTCTTCTCGAGTCGCATACTTAGGCGCAGCACCCCCAAGGTATTCGTCATAATTCTCAGGTATTGCTCTATTTTTTAGGTCGATTAGAGACTCTGCCCCAGATACAAATGCATCTCCAGCCCGAGTAGCTAGACCCTTTAAATATTCAGTTGCCGCATTCCGTTCCTCTGCAAAGGGTAAGGGGTCTATCCCCCCACCTACTGCCGAAGGTAGCTTCTGCAGGGCATCATTGACCCCTTGTTGGGCTAGATCTGGACTTACCTTGGGCACACCTCCATAGGTTCTTTGTTGCAGATATTTCGGGTCCGGATCGTCTTCATAATACGACTGTGCTATGCCGTAAACAGACTTTGCAAACTGAGTGTCGAAATTAGAGAGTTGTTTAGGGGATTCATCTATAACGGCAGAGACATAGTCTAGACTTTTTGGAACAAACGATCCGGCAATGTCTAGTATCCCACCTGTATTGCCCTGAGTCATTGCGTCTACATTATATCTACCGACTGCCCGATCAATAAGGTCTTTGCGTTCCTCATCGTTAAGATCGAAATCCGGGCCTTTAAGTAATACATCTAGGTCAAACCGGGACTTCTCCCAAGTAGTCTTATTGGTGCGAAAGTCCCCAACGATTGAGTCAAACTGTAGCTTTACATCGTCAAATGTAGGTTGTGCCATTATCTTAACCCCAGTTTTTCTTTGATTTCGTTATATGTCGATAGAAGTAAGTAACTTTATGGACCAACATCTGATCTTAACCCCAGTTTTTCCAATGTATCGGTATATCCCATCCCCTCCTCATTGCCCCTTCCTTGGTTTCGGTTACTTCTTAGTTGATCTTCACTCACATCACGATCACCCCCCATCCACTCAGGCATATATCTTCCGTATGCGCTACTGAAAAAGTCCCACATTTGTTTTGCTTTCGAATTTATTTTCGTATTCGCTGATTGCAATGCTGCAGAATGATTTCTAGTCAAGGCCGCTTGCATTTCTTCTTCATTTCCTACAAGCATTCTAAGGACTTTATCCCCTACCGGACCCAGAGAAATAACCTTCCCGTCTGCATCCCTATCTGCAAACTGTTCGATGAGTTTTGCAATAGCCTCCTCACGATCTAAGCCTTGGTCATACGGTCCCTGATTCATTAGGAACGAATGGACATCATCTGCAGCTTTCTGTGTGGCCTTTTCAAAGTCTTCATCATCCTTCGGATCGGCAGTGATTGCTTCGTAATAGGTATCTAGCAAGTCTTTAGATTTCTCTGGTGACATACCCGTAACTGTCGGTGCCGCACTAGCCGCAATACTTGTTGCCATCCGAACAATAGGCTCTGGAGTGTTCTCATCCATCTTAGATAGAACGTCCATAGAAAGCTTCAGATTGGCTTCTGCCCGGTCCAAAGTAGCGGATTTCGAAGCTAAATCTGTCTTTCTGTCATATGAACCTTTGATTGCGGTAAAGTAATTCTCAATCGTACTACCTAAAGCACTGTCCACTTTTTTAAGGTCAGCAATTACTGCAGGGTCAAACTTTCCTCCCATCTCAAGAGTTTTAGCCTCTAACTCTACTCGCTTATAGATGTCTGCTTTGTCCTTGTCACTTATCTTTTCCGTCACGGACGTGGTCAGGTTCTCCCTCATACCTTCCGGCATCAGATTGCTGTAGGCATCTCCGTACCGGGAAAACCACTTGTCTACCATCGGCTGAGTGTTCTCGTTAACAGGTGCCTTCTGGATCATGTCAAACATCTTGATCGCTTGTTGTCCTACACCCTCGTAGGCATTCTGAGCGATCTGACGAACCGTGTTATCTGAGAGCACGGACTCCCCAAAGATCCCCTTTGCGTCCTCGTATTCTTTAGACTGTTTAATCGCATCAGAAATCTCTTCTACGGTCATCGCCTTGGAACGGTTCGGATCGGTAATCAGGCTCTTGGTAAAGTCCGTCAGGTTTGTCTTGGCCTGTTCCCCGAGATACTGGTTATATTGCCCATACGCTTGAAGACCAACCCCGAGTGCTTGATTGGCAACCTGCATGTTGCTGGGCTTGTCGTAATAAGGATTATTCGAGTCCGGTTCGGTGCCTCCGACATTAGGGAATAAGTTCATCAGTAGGTTCGATCCTGCAGACCCCATTTGGTATCCAGCTAATCCTGCGGCAGGATTCCCCCCAGATGCCGCTAGACCGACTCCTGCCCCAATCACAGATCCTGCGGTGTTCACTAGCTGTCCGAAGGCGTTGTGCTTCTTGGCCTTGGACCTCTGCTCTTCCTGCTTGCGTCTCTCTTCTTCGGCACGTTTCCGAGCGATCTCTTGATTTAGGTACTGGTTATAAACTTGGTACCCGAGGGTGTCCCCTACTGCAAATCGATTAGCCATTGTTTATTTTCCGAATGCATTGTTGACAAAATCAGGCATCTCCATTCCGGCATCTTTATAAAGTTTCTCAAGGGTTGCGTAGGAGAAAGCGTCAGACTTCTGGCCTTGGTTAGCCTCGAGCAAGGTGTCGAATGCGTTTTGTCTTTGGGTGTCGTAGTAATTCAACTGAGTACCGAGAGCATTTGCGGACTTGCCCAAGAAGTCCATCTGCCCACTGTAAAGGTCACTATTGAGGCCGATGTTCTTATAGAACTGGTTCGCCTTGGTGTTGATGGCATTGGTGTTGGCGTTCAGTACCGTGTTTAGACCCTGTATTCCTGTGTTGGCGTTGTCTCGGCTGATGTTGTACTTGTTGCCGATCATGTCACCCCGAGTGTTGAGCATGTTCATTCGATTCTGCATCTGCTGTCCGGTTAGATTGGCATCAGCCTGTAGTCCGGCAGACTTCATCCCGTACAAGGAGTCGAGTGCCCCCATTTCTGCTCCAATGGCACTCCCTTCTGCTCCTAGGGCCGCACCAGCACCGGACAGGGCCTGTGACCGTTGACCCAGCATTTGGCTACCGAGACCATAAGAGTCCAGAATAGCCTTTCTCCGGGCACTGACCATCGCATCAGAGCGACCCTGCTGTAAGTCCTTCATTGCAGCGATAAAGGCAGGAGAGGTGGGATCTGCCCCAGAAGCAGCAAAGTTCTGACGGATCGAGTCCATCCCGGCTTCGGTTTGCCGTCCGATGTTGTCTGTGGTATCTGCGTAGAGAGTGTCTCGGAGTCGATTGTAGTAGGCACGATCCGAAGCATCCCTTGCCACGTCCATTTGGCCTTGAGAAACCTGCCCCAGACGGTCCCGAACTCCTCCCAGATCGTTTCTTAGAGGGTTTAATTCCTTCGCATAGGTTTCTGTCATCGAGGCATAGTCACCCCTCAGACGATTGATGTCCCCTTGGTTCTGGGCGTAGGCATCATCATACTGCTGGCTAAGAACCCCCATTTGCTGTTTGAAGGTATCTCCTGCCCCGAGAAGATCAGCTTGGTAGTCTAGGAATCCCTTACCCGTTCCTCTGCCGTTCAGAAAGTTGTTGATCTCTCCCGTGATCTGCAGGGCAAAGTCGTTCCTTGGATCGTCTAAAGAAGCACGGGTCTGATCGGCAAAACTCCCGTAGTCTGTGGCTGTCTGTTGGATATCACTGACTACACCTTGATCTCCATAAAGACCCTGCTCGGCTAATGTTTGCTGCTCCCGATTATATTCGATCTCTGCAGCTAGTCCGGTGCCGGGATCGTAGCGAACATTACCGTCTCGATCTGTCAGCTTGCCATCCTCGGCACGGTAGTAAGTAGTTCCTGTATCGGGGTCAGTGAAGGAACCATCGGCATTTTCGGTCAGTCCTTCCCCAGTACTGGAACCCAAGACCTGACGATCAACAGCCTCTTGCAGTCTCTGGTCTTGTGGCTTTTGTAGCTCACTGGCACGGGTCGCATCATTCAGTGGGATCGCTTGTGTTCCTCCTGCTCCTCCCCAATCTGTAACAGCATCTCCAAAGTTATCGATCAAGTAGACGATTCGGTCTTCCTGCGGAACATTCTTTAGCTCATCTAATAAAACGTCTAGGTCATTTTCTCCTAGAGAAGCTAGGATCTGATCAATCTGTTCTGTAGTCCCTCCCCATCCTTTTAGCTCATTACGGATCTGGTCTGGCATCGGGACAGGAACAGGGGTAGGTGCTGGGGTAGGTGGTGGTGATGGAGTGTTGTTGTTGTTGTTATTGTTATTGTTATTGTTATCCCTATTACTAATATCTACTTTTCCGTCTTCGGTGACCCCACCTCCACCTAGGTCAATTGGGTTATTGTAGATATAATCATCCAACTTCTCAAAAAAACTCTTTTCTTCTTCTTTTTCTGCTCTTGTCTCTTGGACCATTTCCCCAAGAGTTTCGCCTTGTGGTTTTGCCATATTAACCTTCTACCTGTGGACTCATTGCCTGTTGTTCTAAATCTCCGAGGGTAATGTCTGTCTCGATCATATAAACCTTCCCACCCCCTTCTGGGTTTGTGTGCTTATATTGCAGGACATGACCGATAGTTCCTGACTGAAAATAATCTTTCTTTGTTTCGGTCACAAAGACACTCTGGTTATCTATCGTGGTCTGGCTATTAAAGTTATAAGTACCGATTGATTCACCGTCTAAAAACCACTGGATGTCTACATCCCCTTTATAAGTGATCTGAAACTCGCTATGTGTCCGAACTCCCCTGTAGAATCTCGGAGGTAACGCCACAGGTCTAGCCCAGAGAATTTCAAAGTCTGCTGCCGATGAGCCGATGTTGTGGATATGAGGGATATACCCGTAGGATAGAGCATTAAAATAAACTCGAATTGTATCGGTATCTTGCTGTGGGGTGTAGGTAACCTGCTGAGTCTGAGGGCTTCCGTCAAGATAGATCCGTAGCGTACCACTGGCCCCACCTCGAATACCTACTTCGTAATAATGAAAGAGTTGCTGCTGACTAAAGCTTTCAATTGGAACACCCTCGAACTGCTCATTCTGCAGTAGGCTCTGGGGCAATATGTCCGGGTCTGATGGATCGGGATCAATAACCTCAAGGTGAGGGATAAACCCGTTCGTTGACTCCGGTAGCGTGATCCTACGACCTCTGAAGGTATCGTGATTCGGTAGGAGAAAATCCGTCATATTTGTAATCGGATTCCCATCTACACTAATTTTTAGCGTGGGTTGTTTTGAGTACTCCAATCGGACAGCCTGAAAAACATTCCTGTTCATGCGAACCTACTTAGTAATTCAGTCCGGAAGTCAGCAAAGGTTGTCTCGTTTGTTAGAACCTCTAAGATAATATCGATCTGGTTTTGGAGATTGTCCGTATTATCGTGAACCACTTGAAGAGAATCCCGAAGAATCGGATCTTCGCTAACCATGTGCTGTTCGTAGTTTGCGTTCTTTTGGATACTCATCCGCCACTCACAATTTCGTATTCGGTATCAATCCAATCAATCTGACCAGACCAGTTCGTGATCTCAACAGACCAGACATCTGCTATGGGAACCCGATAGGGAATCCTTGAGTTATCACTGGAGTCTACAATTTTAGCAGGTAGGTAGATCCTCGCAGGTTGATCGGAACTGTTCGGGGTATAGTCAATAGACACACTCTGCCCAGAGCCGCTAAATACCGAAGTATTATCAAGATAGACTTGAATCGTCCCTGATCCAGTACCGTTAACCAGCACACTCTTTACAAGCTTTAAAGAACCGAAAGCACCCCCATCGAATTCACGGGTCTTATAAGTCCAAGGTCGCTTACCAGAACCTTGCGCTACTCGACCTCTTCTCGACAGTAATCTGTTTGAGCTAGGATTGTACAGTAGTACCGGAACATCCGTGGTTGTTGTGGTTCCCCCTTCCTTCAAGTCCACCTTAGTAATTGGAAATCCCTCAAGGTTGAAGTCCACAGAATATCCGGTTTCGTCACTACCGAGCAGGTAATAAACTCCATCGTATTGTCCTGCGTGAAGTCCTGTTCCGTAGTCCGCACTATCGAGGTCGTAGATACAACGCTTCTGAGCCTCAGTGAACCCGAAAGATTCAAACCGTCCTCTAGTCAGGTTAGTAACTCCTCTACCGTCATAGATGCAGATCCCCGATTGAGATAACCAGACTAGATAGTTGTTGACTAAGGTTGCTGTTCGGTGCTGACCATCAGGCATTCCCTCGGTGGTCGCTAGCTTGGTCTTTCTCATCTGGTCATAACGTGATCCGGTGACCCGATAAGTTCCATTAGAAGTCCACACAATGAGTTCACCGGGGTAGGTGTGAAGACCTGTGATCTCACTGTCGAACTGAAGATACCCTGTAGAATGCCAAGTGGTAGGGTCGTTGTACTCGCTAATAAAGAGGAAGGAACCCTTCTTATTGGTTCCTCCGTACAGGGAGGCATCTGTTAGATTTGTCCCTACTGCAAAAAAGAAATTGTTAGACTCTTTAAGAAACTTACAGTAGTCCGGTGCATTCCCTACGGTGGAAGAATTTCCTAGACCATCACTGAGCAAGCTGGAAGCGAACAGGTCGAGGAAATCAGACGTTCCTTGCACGGTGTTATTGGTGTCCCCGGAGATGGAAGAATCTGCGATGTCATACAAAACATCGTAGCACTTGACCGTTGCAAAGGTGTCATCCAGCAGGGAGTTAGCATCTGATCCAGCGAGGATGGATTCCTCCAACCAGAAGTCACAGGCATACATCTTCGTATCCCCATTCGGGGAGGTTGCTAGCTGGACTACTACGCTAGTGGTAGGGTTCTCAATCGTTACCCCTGTGGTGTTGGACTTTGAACTGTAGCTTGTGGTGCTGCCGTTAAAAGTGATCCCACTGACTCTGGATTGTTGATAAGCCCACCACTTCAGACGATAAGTTTTTGTTGAGAGCAGGTTGCTGATCGTAATCTGTTTGTTTGTACTGTTAAAAGAAAAGGCAATGTCGGTGGTATAGGCAGTATTCAGTCTGCTCGGCTTGATGTAGCCCAGATCCACAGTCCCGTTATTGTCCTTGCGATACAGACGGTACGCATCTGGTTCTCCCCCTTGAGCAGAGTTATCGGAAGGGGAGGTGATGGCAAAGTTGATCCTCTGCGGTGAGTGCAGGGCATCTGTCTGCATTACGTCTGTTCCCGAAAGCGTGGCCCGAACCTCTAGGTTGGAGAGGGTTGGTAACCCAGCAGAACCTCGGACAGACTTGAGGAAATAACCGTAACTGGATGCTGAGTTTGGCCCAGAGAAGGCCCTTCCCTCTCCTAGCCAGTTGTCTCCTCTGGACTCGTCATTGATCGTTGCAGGAGTACCGGAAGATGTGTTCTTCTGATAAATCTCAGACCGGGCATCATCATAATAAAATGCAGGAGTCGAAGGGATCGAAGAAATAGTTGGCAGAGTATCCGACCATACCGAGTAGGTCATGTTTGTAGGGAAGGCATACTTCCGAGCCTGTGCCTGAGTTGTCGGGTAGATGTTGTAAGGCTCTAAGGCTTCACTTCTGGTGTGGACGGTATAAGTATAATCCGCATTAACTACAGGAGTTGTGTAGGTTCGATAAATGCTGAACTTATTTTGGGTAGAAGAGGTCACCTGTTGATTAGAGCCTCTACGGTAGGTAACCGTCAGAGAGTCTGAGCCGATGGTGTCTGTAACTGCAATTGAAGTGTTGGCGTTGGCATAGGTCACTCCGGTTTGGGTTCCCTTATTCACTCCATTCCAAACGTAATTTACTTCCCCACTCGGATATGTCCCTTTAATATTGTAATAATCTTTATCCTGTGGGAGGCCGATATAATAAGAAGTAAACCCATTTATATCCGGCCCATAGGCATTTTGCCCCCGATAATAGACACGATTGTTGTAAGTGTATGAAGTAGTAGTAGATGGGCCATAAAAAGAAAAAGTTAAAGTACCGTTTTCAACAACCCCAATTAAAGGGTAAGTTCCATTTCCTTGGCTTGGATTTACATACCAAAAGTAACCATAGGGGTTATTTGAGTATAGGTATCTTGTGGTATGAGACCCGGAATAGCTATTAAAGCCTTTAAGAAATAAGCTAACCGTTCCATAAGTGGGGTCACTAACTGTTGGTCGTGAGTAAGTGCCATTGGCTACTCCAGATTCAAACAATGATTGACCAGAAGATACATAGTCTAACGGTAAATAAGGACTAGTAGCTGTCGAAACAGCAGTACCATTATAATAGAATGTAACATAATAGAGAGAGTTTGTAGCATCCCAACCTGTCTCGGCATAGTATTGACCTGCGGAATAGTAATCGTCCCATAGGGTTTCTGTGGTTTCAGTCCAATCCCAATAATAATTAGCGGCATCATATGTTCCCGTTGTGTTGGGGTCGGTAACCGAATTACCTCCGGTAGTTCCACCACCGGATTGGGTGTAGAAGTTACCAACGGTCAGTCCCGTATATGGAGATTGTAGGGATGATTGAGGTGCGTAGTAGACAGTACCTAAATTATCTGAATAGCGTCTGAATACTTGGGAACTTGTCCCTGTTCGGGAGTCTGACCAAGTGTAAGGGGAAGTTCCGTACAGTTCGTAGTAAGGTACAGTTGCCCCGTTTAATCGATAGTACGGATTAGCGGCAGTCCCCAAGCTAGTATAGTTAGACTCTGTAACCGTGCCGCTAAAGCTGACTCCAGCAGTTCTGGCACTAGGAGTCCCGGAGACAATCGGAGTATTGAAGTTGGCTACGGTATCGGCCTTGCCATAAAGCGTTTGGCCTGAGACATCAGGATGACTGCTGGTGTAGACATAGTACTCTACGTTGTTAGCATCTACCCCGTGTACGGTCGAAGACTGATTAAAATTCCACGAGGTATCAATTGCCCCGGTGCTTGTGGTGGAGAATTCTTGGTTGTTTGCCGTAGACACAGAGGTATAAGTACCGGGTAGTCCGGTAGCTGGTACATCGTAGGATCGGGTATAAAGGTATCCGGTAGTCTCGTTGGTAAAAGTAGACGTTCCAGACCCACCTTCATAATATTTGGTTGTTCCTGTACCCTTAGTGTAGTAAGTTCTCCCTCCTGCCGCTTCTTCTTCCGTCCCACTGGATAGGGTGTAGGTAATTCCAAAAGAAGAAAAAGTAGATAGATTTATTGTTGAGAAATCACTTGCCGTGGTAATCGTATTGTTTGTAACGATCCCTGTCTGGCCTGATCCTGCTGGTGCGGACACCTCTGGAATCGTAGGGACAAGCAGTGTATTCCAATTATCAGTCACGGTAACGGTAACAGCCGATGGAGGTAAAAAGGACAACGGGGTTGCCGCACTCCCTACACCGTCTAAGTATCGAATAGTGTCTCCAGCATGATCCGTACTGACTACTGATCTCAACGAATTTGTTGTGCTGTCAATGACCACCGGAGCACCCATTGCAACATAGAGATCCCTGTTCCAGACTGCAAAATCACTGGCGTACTGAATATACGGATTGAAATCCGCCTGAGTGTCTGAATCGGAAGGGTAGATGCTAACAGGGATTGGGTTGGTTCCATCTCCAACGTCATAAAGAAAAGAACCAGAAGCAGAATCACTAGCGTTTAGACTGTCTCTTCCCTCCAGACGAACTGTGGAAAAGTCTAGGTCTACTGCGTCCTGACCCTGAGTGTCCCCGATCATGTGGGGGGATACCTTTTCGTTGAT
>Ga0255765_1003993_pt1 | contig 15188 bp, 8 predicted proteins | sample 041ome_8_FD_179965 | JGI IMG/M metagenome (GOLD analysis project Ga0255765, IMG submission 179965) | Coastal salt marsh microbial communities from the Groves Creek Marsh, Skidaway Island, Georgia - 041407BS metaG (version 2) | ecosystem: Environmental > Aquatic > Marine > Intertidal zone > Salt...
TGGAGTTGCTCCTGAGCAGACTGAAAATTTATTTATAATTCATCACATCCGTATAATAACCAAAGATATAGACGTGACTAAAATTGATGCTGGAAAGAAAACTATTAGTTTGAATTTTAGGGAAAAGAATAACATTGATCCATTAAAGATCATTGATCTAGTTCAGTCGAATAAACACATTAAGCTTGATGGTCCGAATAGAATTACTTTAGCAGGTGATTTTGAGCGTCCACTAGACAAGTTGAATAAGATTAAATCCCTTGTAGTTGATCTTAAAGATTAAATCTCAATTAACTCACCTTGTTTCAAGAAATAAATGAATTGTCTTACCTTATGATCAGTGAAAAAGGATGCATATCGATCCAATTGATTCTTGTAATTGAGAGCTAATGTGTTCAGGTTGTCTTTCTCTTTATGGTATTTATAGTCAATAATCCAACGTTCATTATTGTTGATAAACGTCCTATCCACGCGATAGTTAGTTTGATCTCTATTTGGAATTGAAACCTTGAGTTCACATTGATCGTTATCATATTTTTTTAATATCTTTCGTCCAGATTCAGTTTGATGGATATTGTTAATACAAATCATAGACTCATTAGCGATCTCTTTGAGATTCAGAGATTTGTCAATATTTAAAGTATTCAGCATTTTTTCTACAAATTGATCATGATGATTTATATCAAAATTTTTATGTACCAACTCGAGATATTTATGAACGATGATACCCACATAGATTTCTTCGGTCTCAATGCTATAGTTTTCTTTAACAGAAATAGGTGAAAATTCCTTTAGGCTTTCTTTTTTTTCATTAATATAGTCCGATAAGGGGATGTTAAACAATTTTGGTGAAAATTTTTCATATTTGCTTGTAGGGGTATCAATATCAACGCTTTGAGGATCTGTTGTATAAAAATCATCCCACAGAAAATGTAAGAAAGTATTTTTCTTGGTAGTTTGATTTATTTCAGTTACAAGGTCTAGCTGATTGACAGCCCGGGTAACAGCAACATAGAGCAATCTTTTTAATTCATTATGTTCTCTAATTTTATTTTTTTGTTCGTGGTAACCATGTAATGAGTAGATTTCATCATCATTGATTTTGATGGATGAGATATTTATATTTGCCCCATCCATGTGATCAAAATTGACTAATGAGGGGATATTGGGTCGGGTGGATTTATCTACACCTGGAATAATGACATGATCGAATTCTAAACCTTTTGATTTGTGGATGGTTAAAAAAGAAACAGCTTTTTTATTACTATTTACATCGGATACCATGGTTTCAGTAACGGTCTTAATTAAAACTTCTTTATCAATTTCATTCGTATCGAAATTCTGTAGGATGCGTAAATAGTAATCTATGTATTCGATGTCCTCTTTTATATATAAAGATTTAATCCCAGATAAGTCAACCCACAATGCTCTAATAATTTCACTCCACTTAGCCGTGTGCATAGAAGAATAGTGAATTTTAATTATCTTAATTAAATTCTTAATTCTTTTTTGGCTCTCACTATTTAATTCATTAACTTTTTCAGAATTAATCAGTTTCCAAATATTCTCATCCTCATTAGCAAAAAGGATATGGAGATCTTTAATTGTTAGACCACATAATGGTGACTGGATTGTGGCAATCCAATGTGTGCGGTCACTAAAATCAAAGATCGCTAATGTCAATGCAAGAATATCTTGCACACATTGGTGGTTAATTAAAGATTCAAGCTCGATCGCATTGATTGGAATCTGTTTGGCATAATTTTTTTTGATATAAGAAACAATTGGTTTCAAATGATTTCGAGACCTTGCAATGACCGCAATAGATTCATGTTGACTCGCTAATATCTGCTGGCAGATTAGCTCTGCCTCGATGCCTGAAGATTTTGAAGATGACTTAGAACTGTATGATAAAAAATTTATTAACCCACTATCATCATCAATTTTAGGACTGCATAACTGATATTGAATACTTCCATGGTCAATATCTTGTTCTGTAAAAATTTTAGAAAAGCGTGAGTTAAACCAATGAATTAGACGACTTTTTGATCTGTTATTTACTGAGAGAATAATATGATTTAACTTTATCTTCCCAACTCCGTTTTTTATAACATCCAAAAAAATTCTAACGTCTGATTGTCGAAATCGGTAAATCGACTGCATTGGATCACCTACACAAAAAAAGGTATTTTCTGGCCCCCATTCATGCGTAAGGTATTCAAATAATTGTAACTGGTTTTTATTTGTATCCTGAAATTCATCGACTAGGATATGAGAATACTTTATGTTGAGGTAGCTTTTTAAATCAGTAAATCCTGATTCATTTTTAAGAGCTAGTAATGCCTGCAATGTGATTTCAGGGAAATCAATTACCTTATTTTGACTAAAGTACAATTTGATTCTAGCATATGCTTCTTTAAGAATTGGCGATAACGTCTGCATGATATCGTTCTGCTGTAAGTTTGAAATATTTAGAAAGTAGTACTCTTTCTCAAAGCTTTCAAACTTTGGCCACTCCATATTTGTAATATCATTACTGACTGAATTTAGTTTAAAGAATAGCAAATCCTCTTCTTTAATGTTTTTTCTAATACTTTTTTGTTTGGTATAAATCGATTCAATAAAGTGGAGCAATTCCCTTTTTTTGGAACGAATTGAATCATTTAGTTTAAAAAGTTTTTGTAAATGCGAGAGTGACTTTTCTTCCTCTTGCTGGATATATCTATTAAATTCATTACTATTTTCATCATCAAAGATATGGTGGATCCACTTATCTCTATTTGTCATAAGCTCCAATAAATATTTTTCGAGTTGAGGGAATTCAATATTTAAAGTATGGAGAATTTTATGAATAGTATCTGAATTGGTCTCTGCATAAATTACTTTTTTTATGATCTCAGAATAGATTGGGACAGGATCTTCAATAATAGATGATTGGTATCCATACTGAGTGAGCAGGGGGGTGGAATTGATAATTTGTTGGTTAAGTGCGTCAATGGTCAGGATATTAAACTCTGAGATGATCTCATCTACAGTTATTCCTCTTCTTGTTATTTCCTTATTTAAAAGATCAATTAATTTTTTTGTCGTTTCATTTTTAGGTGCAGTTTTATTTTGAAGGTAATTCGTTATTCGATTTTTCATTTCAGCTGCAGCTTTATTTGTGAAGGTAACAGCCAATATTTCTCTTGGTGAATTGACATGAGCGAGGAGTTTTATAAAGCGCTGAGTTAATAATTCAGTTTTGCCAGAGCCTGCTGGGGCTTGAACAATTATTGACTTTAGGTCAAGACATTTAATCCTATTTTGAATGTCAGCGCTGCTCATCAATCATAACTCATATTGGAATTTTTTTTCCGGAAGACGAAGAAGAATTTTGCTACCACAATATGTTAGATCATCCTCTTTTTCGAATGTGTTAGGGAAATACCCTTGTTCGTATAGATGCATCAAGCTATTGATCTCATCTAACCATATTTTTTTGAGATTCTCAAAAGTTTTACTAGTAACTTGTTGGGAAATGTTGTCAGGTATTTGGTGATCATTTTCCTTAAAAGTATATCTCTTGATCGCAATATTTTTTTGATTTATCTCATAAAGCAATAATGTACTTACCTTACAGTCTGTAAATAAAAAATATAAGGGGATTTGAAAATTTTTAATTGGTAATTCTGTCCAGGATTTTGTTGTAGGTAATTTTCCCGTTTTATAGTCAATGACATGAATCCCATTATCATCTTTATCAATCCTATCCTTTATAAGATCAAATGAATATTCTCCATGAACATATTGTTGTTTTTCTTCCAAGTTTTGAATTGAAAAAGGCAATCTTTTCTTTTCTGTCTCAAGCAGCCCTTGAATTAACTCAGTGCATCTTGTTATTTCAAATTTTTTAACTGAATCACCCATTATTGAAAATTCATATTTTGTGTCTATAGACGTTTCAACGATAGGTTTAATAAATTCCTTTAAGTTGTTAATTTCAGCTAGACCTTGATAATTTTTTAACTTTATCCAGATGTTATGTAGTGCTTCATGAATCAGAATACCTCTTAAGCGTGGGCTATACTCTGGTGTGAGATGATCTGACTCGTCATTGCAGTAAAGGACGTCTTGATAAAAGGCCCATCGGGGACAAGTTTGTAGACGCTCGAGCAAACCACGAATATTTTTTATCCCTTTGGGTAGTGCCTTGTGTGTGTGGTCATTATCAAGTGATGATGTCTTATTTTTATGAAGAAAATCATATTTTTTTTCATATTTTTTTTCGACAATCTCGCTAAATGTGACGGATGATGAGATTGTATTTTCTACATTGTCAGTCAATAAAGAATAAGAGATCGATAAATTACCTTTTTCTGACAGTTTGTTTAATTGATTAGCTGTAAAAGTTTTTCTTTTATTGAAATCATTTATTTTATTTAGGTGATACAAGGGGAGTAAGGGATTTCTTAAGCTGATTTGATTTTTTCGATCGATAAAATCTATGAGGTAAATATCATCATACCGTGAGATTACTTCATCTTTAAATGAATAAATATCAATTGCATTGCTTGAAACAAAAAAGTTTTTTTGAATCTGGCTTAGGATAATATTTAGGTATTTTTTAAACTCTAGATAATTAATAATTTTATGTTTTCTAATTGAACCAATGTTGTTAATTAGATCAATAAAACTATTCAAGTCCTCAATTAATGAATCGCTTAATTTAAGTTCATTACGAAATAAATAATTTTTTAATAGTCTGACAAGGTATGCTCCCCAGTCCGTTATAGCTAAGTTACTTTGTAATTTATTAATTTCTTCAAAAGAAGATTTATTCAAAGAAGAAGATTCTATAATTTCATTAAACCTTTTTAGATTAATTTTTCGGATTCCATGCTTTTTAAGCATTTTGATTTTTTCATCCAGGTCACTCACCAGCAATAGATCATTTTGGAAGCAGGTGACTACGAAATGACGTATTTTTTCGACAGCAACATAATGGCCGTAGTGCAAATCAAAAAAAATAAAAATACTACGAATGATCGGTGATTTTGATAACGATATTTGATTGGGGATATTTAATCCAATTAGCTCTTGGCCATTTGCATCTTTGTTGTAAATTTGCAGACCCGTGAGTACAGGATGGAAGGTTGTAAGAATCTTATTGACATCTTCAGAAATAATTGCAATTTTTTTCCCTTGTGAATGTTTGCGAATAATTTCATCACTTATAAAGTTAAACTCTTGGAGTTCATTGTCAAATTGCTGAATGATATGGTCTTTATTTTCCTTTTTTAAAGAAATATCATTTGTCTTAAACTTATTCTGAATTAATTTATTCAGTGGTGTATCAAGATTAAAACCAATTAATTGAACCTTTTTATCAAATTCGATATTTTTAATAAAGAAATAAATTGCCTGGTGATATGTAAATAGATCATTGTTAATTAAATATTGATTAAATTTATCTATTACTGAGTGAAGAAATTTATTTTCGATGGATAGATTGAATGACCCATCCTGGTAATCTATGTCATATTCATGAATGTTCTTTATGGCATTCTGAACAAAAAACACGAGTGATTCGATATCATGAAGATATTGATTTCCGTACCCAACAATTTCATTGGATACAATCTCTTCCAGAATAATATATTCCTCTAATTTATTAATTATTTTTTTACTAATTTCATTGGATGAAAGATAATAAATACTTAATTCATTTGAAATAAATTCAAATAGGGTGAAGGTATTAAAATGTGTGGAATTATTTGTGTGAATGAATCTTTTAAAGTAAATGTCATTTTTACAAATTGTAATTGTGTTATCTTTCACATTTAAATTTTATAGTAAAACTATATTATGAGCGAGCAATCATCTTATCTAACAAAAAATGGTTTTATACATTTAAGGGAAGAGTTAAATTATCTCCTAAAGGTTGATCGACCAAGGGTTGTGAAAGATGTTTCATGGGCAGCAAGCAATGGTGATCGATCGGAAAATGGTGACTATATTTATGGTAAGAAGAGATTAAGGCAAATTGATTCTAGAGTAAAGTATTTACTTACCGCCATTGAAGATTCAAAGATTATTGATCCACTTGAGCAAGAAAATAAAGACAAAGTTTTTTTTGGAGCAACAGTTGAGTATGAGAATTTAAATACAAACCAGATTAACAAGATTCAGATTGTTGGCGTCCCTGAAGTTGACCCTAAAGAAAATAAGATAAGCTGGTTATCTCCACTTTCTAAAGCTATTCTCGGTAAGCAAGTTGGAGAAATCATTTCCTATGAAAGTCCTTCTGGACAAAAAGAAATAGAAATTATGTCTATACTTTATCGATGACATTTTCAGTAGACATATTTTCAAGGTTTATCGATAACTATGGAGATATATCGATTCCATTAAGGCTTGCTCATGGGCTTTTTATTGATCATAGTGTCACCAGCAACGTATTTCTTACTTCCAATGAGCTTACACAAAAAATTTTAGATAAAAATTTATTTAACGAAAATATTAATATTATTGATATTGATAAGATGGATAACAACTTTTTACCAAATACTAATATTGTTACTATTTTTGATACACAGTTACCCATATCTTATGAAGCTAAACTCACAAGCAAAAATTTATTAATCAACTATGAGTATTTCTCAGCTGAGCAATGGGTTGACGACTTTCATCTTAGAGAGTCAATAAACAAAAAATATAAAAAAATATTTTATATTCCAGGTGTTGGTGAACATTCAGGTGTTCCAATATTTGGTATAAATGATAAAGGTTTGTATCGACCGGAAAGTTTAGATACAAAAACTATTAACTTTTTTTGCTATTTTAATGAGAATATTGAAGCTTCAGTTAAAGTTCTTCGAACCAACTTTCCGCAATATGATTCTGTATTGCATGATAGATTTGATAAAGATAAGAGTAGAGGTAAAAATTTATTGAGTTTTAATGATTTTGATCAAGCTCTATCTAATAGTTTAATAAACTTTGTTCGTGGCGAAGATAGTCTAATCCGTGCTATTTTGGCTGGATCTCCTTTTATTTGGCAACCATACATTCAAGAAAATGGTCTTCATGTTACAAAATTAAATGCTTTTCTTGATCATTACTTTATTTCCTTGCCTCAACAGTTAAGAGAAATTTTTTTAATATGGAATAATCAGAGCCTAAATTTCGAACACTGGCGATATATATTTGAAAATATTGAAAATCTGAAAGATTGTTATTTAGAAGCAAGGGATAATTTTATAAAAAGAGGCACTGGGATTGCTCAAATTTATTCATTATTTATTAAATAATTTAGTATAATCATCAAAAATTTTTTTCAAGGATAGTTATGAAAACAGCACAGGAAGTTAGAGCAGGGAACGTCATTATGGTAGATGGCAATCCAATGGTTGCATTGAAATGTGAATACAATAAATCTGGACGAAATGCAGCGGTAGTAAAAATGAAATTAAAGAACTTACTCAACGAATCTGCTACTGAATCAGTTTTTAATGCATCCGATAAATTTGATGTAGTTATTTTAGAAAAGAAGGAAGTTACCTATTCTTACTTCGCTGATCCAGCTTATGTATTTATGGATGAGGAATACAATCAATACGAAGTAGGGCCAGACAGCATGGAAGATGCTTTGAAATTTTTAGAGGATGGAATGTCGTGTGAGGTTGTTTTTTATGAAGGAAAAGCAATTTCAGTCGAGCTACCAAATTCAGTTACTCGGGAAATTACTTATACTGAACCTGCAGTCAAGGGAGATACATCTTCTGGTAAGGTTATGAAAACAGCTTCGATTAATACTGGCTTTGAACTGATGGTACCTTTATTTTGCGATACTGGCGATATGATAGAGATCGACACCAGAACACTTGAATATAAAAACAGAGTTAATAAATAAAATTAACCCTGGGTATCTGATCCACCAACAAGTATTTCATCAATTTTTAAAGTAGGTTGCCCAACCCCGACTGGTACGCTTTGCCCATCTTTGCCGCATGTACCAACACCAGTATCTAATGACGAGTCATTTCCAACCATTGAAACCTTTTTAAGGATATCTGGACCATTGCCAACAATGGAAGCTCCTTTAATTGGTTGGGTAATTTTTCCATCTTCAATCAACCAAGCAAGCGAAGAGGAGAAGACAAATTTACCACTGGTGATATCTACCTGCCCACCACCAAAATTTGGAGCATAGATTCCTTTTTTTACTGATTTAATGATTTCATCTGGGTTATGTTTACCATTGGTCATAATGGTATTGGTCATTCTGGGCATAGGAATATGGGCATAAGACTCTCTTCGGCCATTACCAGTAATGTCCATATTCATTAGTTTTGCATTAAGAGTGTCTTGTAGATAATTTTTTAGAATCCCATTTTCAATTAAAACAGTTCGCTGCGTGGGGTTACCTTCATCATCAATATTTAATGAACCTCGTCTGTCCTGGATTGTTCCATCGTCAACAATGGTGATATCACTATGAGCCACTTGTTTTCCCATCAGTTTAGAAAAAGCTGAGGTACCCTTACGATTAAAGTCTCCCTCCAAACCATGTCCAATAGCCTCATGGAGGAGAATACCTGGCCAACCAGGTCCTAGAACGACAGGCATCAGTCCAGCAGGGGATGGTATGGCTTCAAGGTTGGTTACAGCTTGGTGGTATGCTTCATCAATGTAAAGATTAAGAACATCGTCAGTAAAATAATCAATACTAAATCGTCCGCCACCTCCAGCTGTTCCGATTTCCCTTCTTTTTTTATCTTCGATAATTATGCTTAGTGATAATCGGACAAGAGGGCGAATATCACTCTTCATATCAGAGAATTTATTTACAATTAAAATCGCATCATATTCTGCCGCAATCGAAGCGCTGACTTTAATAATCCGTTTATCTCGAGAAAAAGCTAAACTTTCGAGTTTTTTTAATATTTCAATTTTTTTCTCGCCTGTATTTATTATTGGGTCAATACTTTGGTAAAGTTGTCGTGTTTTATTTGAGATAACTTGAGGAACAGATTTATTCTGACCCTGAGATCTTAGTGCATTAATGATTTCACAGGATTGAGTAAGAGTTTGAAAATTTACTTCGTCAGTATACGCATATGCAGTTTTATCTCCAGACACCGCCCTGACTCCACAGCCATTATCAATATTAAATGAAGCATTTTTTACTGCACCGTCCTCAATAGCATAAAATTCATTTTTAGAGTATTGAAAATACAAGTCGCTGTAGTCGATATTCTTATGATTCAAATTATTCATCACTTTTTGAATTTTTTGATTATCAAGTTCTGCTGGATTTAATATGAGATTGTCTATTTCGTTATTCATCTTTATTTTTAAATATATTTAGTTTTTCTAGAATACTTTCTGATGGTTGGATGACCTCTTCATCCACCAGTTCAGATAATTCTTCTGATTTTGGTTTATCTACTTCAATTGGGTCATCCCACGTTCCTATGATTTGATATTCATCAGTCAATACTTTGTTTAGAGGATCTTTAAGTATTTTTTGAGCAATAAAGGCAGCAGCACCAGCTAAAGGACCCCCAGCTAGCGCAGCAAGGGACAATGAATCACTCACAAAGGGTTTGACTGTGACATGCAAATTTTGAGTTTCTTCGATAATATCAACTTCACCATCCATTAAGACCTCTGCAGCAGGCCCAATCATTTTAAAATTGTTTGAACTCAGTACCCCATTATTAATTCGAACCCCCGCATTTATTGAGTCAAATATAAAGCCCTTAGAAAATAAGTCACTAAAGTCCAGACTTAATCTTTTAGGTAAATTTTGCAATGTCAGCAATCCAAATAATCTCCCAATGCCTGGTTCGGCTTCGAGTATCTCTCCCTTTTGGATATCCATAGAAAAATTTCCATTAATCAGATCGGAAGAAAAATCAAAGGGACTTCCTTCCCAATTTGCAAATCCATTAAATCTGGCGTTTCCTTTTTTGACCAAATTAGGATACCCAAGCTGTTCTAAAGTTTTTTCAAGGTCATCTGCTTTCCATTTGAAATCCATTTTGGTTTGTGTGCCAGTCTCTTTTGCCAGCCATTCCCCATCTGCTTTAAATTCATGATGAGGGTTAGTTATAGTGAAATTTTCTATTTTCCAAATTTGATTATTTATATTTGATGCCTGGATATCAAATTTGCCCATACTTTTATCATCAAGGATAACTTCATCGATCATCAAATCAATTGATACTGGCTGTGCTGTGGTTGGTAAATTATCTTCGTCATTTAATTTACCTATTTGTTTATCTTTTGTAATAATAAATTTATTAAATCTACCTGTTAGCTTTCTTTCGTTTTTATCCCACAATGCATTACCTTTAATTTCATTTGAATATAAGGAAACTTTAAGATTATTATTGGATGGAAAAACAACGGTTTCCAATCGATGAAGGTTGAAACCATTTACAACTAATTTTTCAAAATTTAGTTTTGACTTACCAATCCTAAATGTCTCTTGCTTGTTATCTGATTTCAAATTAAGTAGTGATGAAAAATCATCTAGGTCAACATCTTTGAAGTTTGCAAAAATTGATATTCCGTTCCTTTCTTGGAACTCTTCATTGGATAGGATATTAATCTGACCAGACCAACCATTTTTGCTCATGTAAATCTTACCATTGACGTCATTGTCTAGCCTAATAACATAGTTTGTTAAGTTGTTCTTTGATGGTTTTTTAACAATGGATAAGATTTTTACCTCATCCTGTTTTTTATTTAATGGGTGGGGCCCATTAATTTCTATTCCTTTTAAATCAGTTTCTAAAGACAAGGAATTGGATTGTTCAGTAATATTAGATTTTAAAATCCACCCAGCAGACCCTTGGACCTTGTTAGCCCAACCTGATCCTAAATTATTAATAAAGAATGTTTCATCAATTTTTCCGGTAGCATTAATTTTGGTTACATCATCTTCATTCAGAACATCTATACTAATCGGCATTTCAAAAACCGATCCCGATGCATTTTTAAGCTCATAAAAGCTTGGTTTAATATTTAGAATTCCATTTAGATTGTTTATTTGAGGAAGACCTATTCTTGGATTTTGAATGACTACATTATTCAGCTTATATTTTGCTTCAAAGTTAATTTGATCTGGATTCGTGATTGGGAAATTAATTTTAAGGTCTAGGATTGCATTTCCATTCGTAATCAGCTGATTTGTGAATTCCTGAGTATCCTCGTACAGGGGTGAGTTATTGATGGCCTGAATTAAACTATTAGTGCCTCCACTGGTAACCCAATGAGTATTTATCATTAAATCTACTTCAGACAGATCAGACATGACCTCTAATGACGAAATATTCTGATCAGCCACTGTTCCATCTTTTGCAAATAATTTTAATATATTGGAATCTAGGCTAAATGATATATTTGCCTTTTCAATCTCAGGATAACTTGTAGCGTATTCGATGTTAGCATTATTGTAACTGCCCGTGATTTGAATATTTGAATTTGCATTTTTGTCGAAGAGTTTATCAAGTTCACCTTTGATAGTGATCTTTGTATTTTCAATGCTTCCTGCAAGCAAAGATGTATCGAGCCAATTTAGTAGATCTGGGTCAGTATTTTTCGGGTAGTATTTTTTTATTCTTGAGATGTCTGGAGCAGATAAAGTGATAGTTAGATCTAGATCCGGTTGTTTTAAATTTTTAAGGTTTACTGTTCCAGATGTTAATAAATTTAGATCGTTGTTATTAAGTAATACATTTGTAAATTTATAATCATCTCCATCAATCTTGATTACACCATTAAAAGTATCGAAGGTTAAATTTGTTCTAAGTTTATCCTCTTGATTAAAAGTGATATTTTTACTAGTAATATCTAGAAAACCTTTATTATTTTTAATATCAAAGCTAGCTGTAAGATTTTTAAATCCAGGAAATTCATTATGTGAATTAATACCAAAATTGATTAGAGATCCACCCGCTATAAGTTCTTTATTTTTTTTCCATGATAACTGTAGATTTTTAATATCACCTGTGGGGCTATAGTCGGCAAGATAAGATTTTAACTCTTCAAAAAATTGAGTCTGATTAATAATTGATTCAGCTGCATCAATATTCAACTGATTTAATTTTAACTTAAAAGATTGCGCTACATTATCTTTGACTAGGACTTCAAATGCACTGTTTTGGATATCAATATTATTTGTTTTAATGTTTAAATTTGTGGAGGCTATTTTTTTTACATTATTATTATTTTCAAAAATTGCACTACCAGATAATTCAGAAATATTAATATACTTATCTTGATTGTCATTAAAGTTACCAATGTAATTATCTACATTGAAAGACGTTTTAACTTCTTGAATTTTATTCTTAACAAATACAAGGTTTAGTTTAAGGTCACCATAACCTTGCTTGACATCGAAGGGGTAGTCAATCCAGGGCTTAAATGCCGGTAGAAATGCTTGCGAAATATTCACCTTCATCTTTGTTTTAACTTGATCAAAGTGATCAATAGAATCCAAATCAAAGAATCCATTTACATATACTCTTTCTTTTGTTCCCTCTGACACTAATGCATTTAAATTAAATTTATGGCGATCTAGGTAGGTGAGATATGTTGGACTTGTGTAGGTCAGGTTTATACCGCTAATTGTTAAATCTTTTGCTGCTCTATACTCATCCCTCCAAGTTATTTTTCCATTGATTATTCTGACTTCATGTTGGTTAAGAAGCCAATCTGAAAGAGATGATTCAGTTGATTCAATGATCTCAATTCCTGCAATTTTTAATTTATTATTAACAGTCCGTTCAACTAAGATATCAAGATCACCAATAATAATTTGATTTAAGATTGGTTCAAATTTGAGTACGCTAAGCCACGATATTTCAAAGTCGATAGCATTTAAATTAATGGTTTTATTGTTATCTCGGTCTGTGATAGAAAAATTTCTCAACTGAAAACGGGGGTTCGTGACATTCCATACAATATTGAGCTTATCAATCGAAACCTCACCACCTGTTTCTTTGGCGATAAAGCTTTCAATATTTTGTTTGTATTTCTCTACATTAGGAATGAGAAAAAAATTGTAGGCAATGGCTGCAGATAAAATGAGAATTGATGCTAGTGAAAAAATGCCGTAATAAAAATATTTTATCTTTTTGGATTTTAAAACGGCATTAATTGTTTTTAGCATTAAAACATTTTAAACTTTTTGCTTGAGTTGATCCAGGATTGCAGGATTTTCCAGAGTAGAAATATCTGCGGTGATTTCCTCGTCTTTAGCAATTGATCGAAGTAACCTTCTCATGATTTTTCCAGATCTCGTTTTAGGTAAATTATCTCCAAATCTGATTTCATCAGGTTTAGCAATGGGCCCAATTTCATTTCCTACCCAGGCACGTAATTCATTGACTATTTCTGTCGCTTTTTCGGAATTTGGTCGATCTGATTTTAAAACGACAAAGGCAATGATGGATTCCCCTTTAACGTCATGGGGTCTTCCAACAACAGCTGCTTCAGCTACCAAGTCATTGGCAACTAATGCAGATTCAATTTCCATTGTTCCTAGTCTATGACCTGAGACATTTAGTACATCATCAATTCTACCCATGATAGTAAAGTAGCCTGATTCAGCATCTCTTACCGCACCATCACCAGCCAAATATAATTTTCCACCTAATTCACTAGGGAAGTAACTGTTTTTAAATCGTTCTGGGTCACCCCATATTGTTCGGATCATAGATGGCCATGGTTTTTTTATTACCAACAGTCCACCTTGCCCCCATTCTAGATTTTGACCAGTTTCGTCCACTACATCAATTGAAATTCCTGGAAAAGGGAGTGTGCAAGAGCCTGGAACTAGGGGAGTGCTGCCAGGAAGGGGTGTGATTACATGCCCCCCAGTTTCAGTTTGCCAAAAAGTATCAGCAATTGGACATTTTGAATTGCCTACATTTTCGAAGTACCACATCCAAGCTTCAGGGTTAATAGGCTCCCCAACTGTTCCCAAAATTCTTAATGAACTTAAGTCAAATGATTTTGGATGAACAGCCTCATTACTTTCAGAGGCTTTTATCAGTGCTCTAATAGCAGTTGGCGCTGTATAAAAGATAGTTGCTTTATACTTTTGTACAATCTCCCAAAAACGACCTGCATTGGGGAAGGTAGGTACTCCTTCGAAGATAATTTGTGTTCCACCCAGTGCTAGTGGACCATAAGCTACATAAGTGTGACCGGTAATCCAACCCACGTCCGCGGTACACCAAAAGATGTCGTCATCTTTTAAATCAAAAGTCCATTTGGTGGTGTTGATTGCATGAAGCAGATATCCCCCTGATGAGTGTTGAACTCCTTTTGGCTTTCCTGTTGATCCTGAGGTGTACAAAAGAAAGAGAGGATGCTCTGCATTTACCCACACTGGCTCACATTCTTCTTTTTGATTCTTACATAATGCATGCCAATCAATTTCATTTTCTTTTAGAGCTGCTTCTTTACCAGTTCGATTTAAAACAATAACATTTTCAACCGAATCACAACCACCTAGAAGTATGGCATCATCGACAGCGGTTTTTAGTGGGAGCTCTTTACCCCCTCTATTTTGATAGTCGGCTGTGATGATAAGTTTTGCTCCAGCATCTATAACTCTCTCTTGAATACTTTTTGCAGAGAATCCACCAAAAACAACAGAGTGTGTTAAACCAATTCTTGCACAAGCCTGCATAGCCACAACAGCTTCAATACCCATGGGGAGGTAAATAATGACACGGTCGCCTAAATTTAAGTTTAGGGTTTTTAAGCCGTTAGCGAACTGACAAACTTTTTCATACAGCTCTTGGTAAGTAACTTCAGTTGTTTGACCATCATCAGATTCAAAGATAATTGCTACTTTATCTTTTTTGTTTGGAAGGTGTCGATCGATACAATTATAAGAAACGTTCAATTCACCATCATCAAACCATTTGTAAAATGGTGCGTCATCTTCGTTAAGAATTTTGGTAAATGGCTTTTTCCATTCAATTAAGTTTTTTGCCAGATTACCCCAATAACCCTCATAGTCAGCTTCTGCCGCATCACAAAGTTGTTGATATTCTTCTAGATTTTTAATATATGCATTTTCACTTAATGTTTTTGGCGGGTTAAAGACCCTATTTTCATGCATCACTGATTCAATCGCCATTCAAACCTCCCTTTTTGAATTTCGTTAGATTAAGTGTGTT
>Ga0255765_1003994_pt1 | contig 15184 bp, 14 predicted proteins | sample 041ome_8_FD_179965 | JGI IMG/M metagenome (GOLD analysis project Ga0255765, IMG submission 179965) | Coastal salt marsh microbial communities from the Groves Creek Marsh, Skidaway Island, Georgia - 041407BS metaG (version 2) | ecosystem: Environmental > Aquatic > Marine > Intertidal zone > Salt...
ACCCAAGTATCTGTACCGGAATTAAATCTCCAGAATGCAGTTAAACCGAGATTCGTTTTTTCAAAACCATAACCAGCTGATGAAATATTAGTGCCAGATACATTAACCAAACCATCTGAATTGTAACTATTAACATAGTTCTGGGTTGCATTTCTGAAACTTAAACTGAATGAAGCAAGTTTAGTCGTAGTATTGAAGCCGCCCACTGTAAAACCTGACTGCGAATTACCATGCAATGAGGCAGCTAAACCCCCTTCAGTAGTACTTCCTTGAATATTAAAGGCTCTACCAAATAATGCCGCAACTGTTCCCACATCTGGAACAATATTTAAGAAACCATTTTTCTCTCCAGTAATGGTATCAACTCCTTTTAACACAAATGCCTGGCCATTATCGTGTGAGTATGTAACTGTATCAGAGGCATAAGCAGAGAATAAGTTAGCATTTGATGCATCTGCAGTAGATGACGATGTGGTATAGGCAAGTCTGCCTGTAACCGCACCGTTAGTTCTACTAGCAGTAGAAATATCTCTGTTTAAACCTGGGAAATAATTTTCACGTGGTTGTGAAACAACTAGCTGAAGTGTTCCTCCTTCGTCTAATACTTTCTCAACATTCACCATAAAAACAGGAATTCTAGAGTCTTCCATTTGGTTCTGAGCCATCTCTGAATAGTCAGTTGGATTGACAATATCTAGTAATTTTATACCATCTGCCTTACCCCACACAACTTGCTGTTTACCAGTTCGAGTCATAATTTCATCATTATCGCCGAAAGTAGCATCAACATAGGCCTCTCTTAGAGGGTCTCTTTGAGTATAGGCCTCGCCAGAGCTGAAAGAATTGATTGCTTTGCCATCATTGAAGCCCTGAAGTTCTAAATGATAAGCACCATTATTTAAGGCATCAATCTCTCCATCGATATAAAGTCTTAGGGACGTCTCTTCCTTAAATGTATCTGTGCCATGAGATGTTGATGAACCTTGGCTGGTACCCGCTTCAGTAAAACTAGCAGACTCATGAGTTATTTTTCCAGAAATTTCAGCTTGACCAAAAGCCAGAGAAGAAATTAGTGTTGCTGAAATTAGAAGTGATTTATTAAACATATTGCTTTTCCTTACTTGATATTTTTAGGCATCCTTCTGAGAGTTGAAGTTGACCATAAATTTTTCTTTTTAAATTTCTTGTTAACCACTGAAACGCTTCTTGGAATGAATGCAAGAGTCTCATGTCCAGTATCAAGGGTTGATCCATACCAGTAGCCCCAATACATGCTTCTAGGATCTTCAAGGCCTGCATCTACCCATGAGCGATCAATGAATTTGATTTTCTTACCATCTTTGAAATACTCAGTTCTGTAATCCGCAAATGTCTTAGTATCAATGTATGAAACTCGATAGTCATACCACCAGTTAGCATCTTTAGCAGTTGACTTCAACTTGTATACCTCTTTACCGTCGACTGAACAATCTGCCTCTAATTTGGCATCTTGTGTGTATTTATTTCTTTGAACATCTTTCATCATGCCAAGACATCCTGACATCTTAGTAGTGCCATCAAGCGAGTGCGTCTCATGATCCAATTTTCTTAAAGTCACATCACCAAAGGTAAAGTCCGATCCACCCCACGCATCATCTCTAGCAGGCTCCGCAAATCTTCTAACTTTCCTGATTGAAGGAATAAAGATCTCGTAAGTTTGAGATTTACCTTCTTCTTTAAAGTCAGTAATTAACATCCCTGTCCCTTTTAATTTTCCTGAACGGAAAATCGCTAGATCCTGAGCATTCACTCCTGCATCTTCTGGCTTGTTATTTAAATATCTTTCTAAAGTGAGGGTTAATGGATTTGAATCCTTTGGTCTTAGGATCATGGCAGTAATATCATTACCGCTCTTACCAATTCCATAGTTATCAAATGCAAAGAAATGATTAACAAAGTAATTTTGTGCTGCCACATCATCAGCTGATAGTCCAGATGATTTGTAGGCAAGACCTTTATCAACATTCGCAAATGATGACGAAAACGCGACTGCGGAAAACAGCGCGACTGCTATTTTTTTCATTGTAATACTCTCCTCAATGTAATGCCAATTATGACAAAATGTTTGTTATTATCATACATATGGTTGACATTGGCAAGTTTTTTTTTTGATTACAGGCTTGCGTGGATAGCCGAGGTTATTTTATGAATATCTAACCCTGATGAAACAAACGGTGGCATGGTGTAGAGAAGTTTTCCAAAAGGCCTTAGCCATACTCCATTCTCAATGAGTTTAGATTGTGTTCTTTCAATATCAATTGACTCCTTCATTTCCACAACGCCAATTGCCCCAAGTACTCTTACATCTTCAACAGAATCGTTTTCCTTGAGCGGCAATAGTCCATTTCTCAATTCTTTCTCAATCATATTGATACCTGACTCCCAATTGCTTTCGAGAAGCAAGTTAATACTTTCAAAAGCAACTGCACAGGCAAGAGGGTTAGCCATGAAGGTTGGGCCATGCATCAGTGTGCCTACTGTATTAGATAGTTCGTCATTAGTAATAGTCACTGCCAGAGTCATATATCCCCCAGTTAGTGCTTTTCCTAAGCATAAAATATCTGGTACAACTTTAGCATGCTCTAGTGCAAATAATTTCCCAGTTCGGCCAAAGCCCGTGGCAATCTCATCAAAGATTAGAAGAACATTAAACTCCTTACATAATTGATTGGCACCTATTAGATAGTCCGGAGAATAAAAATTCATCCCGCCCGCCCCTTGGACAATCGGCTCAAGAATAAGCGCTGCGATTTCATGGTGATGGTTTTGGACAATTGCCTTAAGATCATCAAGCGCCTCATCTGTATTATTAAGGTTAGGCCTTTTTGCAAAAAAGTGTTTTGGCAGGACTCCACTAAACATCGAATGCATCCCATTATCAGGATCGCAAACGCTCATTGCGCCAAAAGTATCTCCATGATAACCCCCAAAAGGAGTGACAAATTTTGTTTTGTTTTTTTCTCCCTTTTGGTGCCAGTATTGCAATGCCATCTTAAGCGCCACCTCTACCGAGATAGAGCCCGAGTCAGCAAAAAAAACTTTGGTTAATTCTTTTGGAGTAATCTCAATCAGCTTTTGTCCAAGCTTTATGGCGGGATCATGAGTTAGGCCTCCAAACATCACATGAGACATCTGGTCCAGTTGAGTTTTTATTGCCTCATTGAGTCGTTGGTTATTGTATCCATGAATCACAGACCACCAAGAGCTCATTCCATCAATGACTTTTTTCCCATTATCAAGATTTAGATAAACACCCTCTGCAGAAATCACATGCTGGCTAGAGATGGCATTTGGGATTTTGGCGTATGGATGCCAAAGATTATTTTGATCAAATTGATTCATTCAATCAATTATAGGTAATTCTTAAGCTCTTCCATAGAATCAATCACCAAATCTGGTTTCGCATCTCTGATATCCTCTCCATGGTTATATCCATAGGACATGCAAATAATATCAAAACCTGCTGCCCTTGAGGCCTTAACGTCACTGATGGAATCTCCAATCATCAACGAATCACTGACTGAGATGTTGAAATGATTCGCAGCATAAACTAACGGGTAGGGATCTGGCTTTTTCTTCTCGAGAGTGTCTCCGGAGATGACAATTTCAAACTCATCAAATATCCCAAGATCTTTAAGAAGTGGATGAGTAAACTGTTCAGCTTTATTAGTCACACATCCTAGAGTGTAACCTCTGGACTTAAGGTAATTAATCCCCTCTTTCACACCCTGATATAGACAAGATCTTTTTGAGGTATTCTCGGCATAAAGTTCAAGAAAAAAAGGATAAGACTTTTCATAATCCTGAGAATTCACAATCCCCTCTAGCTCCCCAGTCAATGACCTTTCGACCAGCTTAGGCACTCCATTGCCAACCCAATGCCTCACCTTTGCCTCTCCCCATCGTGGTCGTCCCATGAAGTCCATGAGCTCATCCACACAAAATGCCAAATCAGGCACAGAATCGACCAGTGTTCCATCAACATCAATCATGATTAATTTGGGATTAAATTCTTTCATCGGATTTTTTTTCAGTGAATAATAGTAAGCATTAGGAGCAGTAGAATTTTAATGAAAAAAAACTTACAAATCGGATTCATTGGTGCTGGCAATATGGCATCTGCGATGATTCAGGGAATAGTTAAAGATAATCACACTGTCAAAATTAAGGTCAGTGACCCCAATAATAGTTCACTAAAAAAATTAAATGCTCAATTTGGTGTTGAGGTTAGTAAGAAGAATGCTGACTCTGTGATTGGGTCTGATGTCATTATTCTTGCCGTCAAACCCAATGTGATTCCTGAGGTCATTAAAGAGATTGCCTCTAGTCTAAATGATCAACAAATTGTTCTATCTATTGCTGCTGGGATTCGAATTAATGATATTATTTTCTGGTCCGGCAAAGATCTCAAAGTGATTCGTGCCATGCCGAATACACCTGCCTTGGTTTCTGAGGGCATCACGGGTCTTTATGCCTGCAAATCTGTCACTGATGAGGACCAAAAACTCATCATGTCAATCCTAGAACCTATCTCGAAATGTGTATGGGTCAATGATGAAGTCCTAATGAACTCTATCACTGCAGTCTCGGGAAGTGGGCCAGCTTATTTCTATCTTTTCATGGAGTCAATTGCAAATTCAGCTGAGACGTTAGGCATTGATAAAAAAACTGCAAAAATTCTAGCGATCGAGACCGCCAAGGGAGCTATTGCTCTTGCGAGTCAATCGGATGACTCTCTTCAAATCCTAAGAGAAAAAGTAACTTCCAAAGGTGGGACAACTGCAGCAGCAATAGAAAGCTTTATTGACAACAACTTTGATGAAATTATCTCCAATGCGATTAGAGCTGCTTATGACAGATCCTTTGAAATATCAGCAGAGTTGAGTGACAAAGAATCTTAACTATACTTTATAAAACATTTTTAGATGATTTCTCCAGAAGATAATCTTAAGCTAAATGTCCTAATCTCCACTTCGATTGCAATTAGGATTGATGTTTACAAGCTCACCGTGGTAGGGTTAAAGACCAACAAAGAAGAACAGACCATCAAACTTAACCCTAAAGGAGATAGCGATAAATACATCTCCGAAGTGCAAAAACTATTAGTCTCAAAAGTACTTGGGACAATGGGTGGATATCCTTCATACCTGAAAAGATGGTCTCGAATGGGACAAGTAAGTACACAAAACTTAAAGGACCTTTTAAAAATTGGAAACATTGAAGCTGTTGTAGCTGTTGCAAATTCCAGTAATCTCAGTGAAGATGTTTTGGATCTTGTCTGGTGGTGTTCAACTAATACCGATCAACAGGCTGAAATTGGGCGCTTTCTTCTCACTCGAGAATTTGTATCCAAGACGGAAATTGGCAAAGAAATTGCTGCTTATTTATTAGAGTTTCTTCCCTATACCGAGGATGTTGAGCAGCAGATTGATACGGCAAATCTAGTTCTACAAGATGGATTGATTGACCAAGAATCAGTCAATAAGTTATGGAAACAGGGGCAGAGAAAAACCAGTCTCCTGGTTGGATTCATTGAAAGGTTAATTGGTAGACTTCCTAATACCGAAAATACTCCAGAGCAAAATTTCACACATCCAGAGTTAATTAATTTTAAAAATGAGCAATCGCAGATTTTTCTAAAAACCTGCTCAACCATCCTCAAGAAGATCAACCAAGAATATGTTCTCTACAGGACATTAGAGGCATTAGGAAATTTTATGGCACATAACAACATCACCCAAGCCAACGAGATAGAAAACATTCAATCGCAGGTAGAAAAGTATATTAAAAATAATAGTTTTGACAATAACCCAAAAATCGAAGCGAGATTTTTATTGGCAGGAGTTTCTGAAAAACTTGCAGTCTCAACCATTTCAGCCCATGGACTTATGGGATCAGCAATACGGAAAAAGTTAAGTCATGTGCTTGAGCCAATTCAATTAGCGCTCAAAGAATTAACTACCCCAGAGTAATTGGCAGTTTGAAAGACTTGCGATGGTGGCAGTTTCCATTCTGAGTATTCTTTTACCAAGAGAAACTCCCATAAAATTTGCCTGTTGAGAGAGTCTGATCTCACGATCACTAAACCCCCCTTCAGGTCCGATTAACAGGATGACATTATTAAGCTCGTCAATGTCTCCTAATCTCGTCTTTGATTCAGGGTCTAAGATAATGCCATCGCCTTCATGCTTCTGTAAAAAGTTATCTAAAGTCTCAATTGGTGATAATTCAGGGATCACTGATCGATTGGATTGCTCACATGCGCTGATGACGATTTTCTTCCAATGATCTATCTTTTTGACATGATTCTTTTCATTGATTTTGACTACTACTCGCTCGCTAATGATAGGAGTAATTTTTTTAACGCCAAGCTCGACTGACTTTTGAATAATCAAATCCATTTTTTCCCCTTTGCCAATGCATTGAGCTAAATGAATATGACACTTAGACTCTGAAAGATTTTCATTGGAGCTCGTAACCTCTAACTGACAATTTTTTTTGATTTCAAGAATCTTTGAACAGTAGTCATGTCCATTTCCATTAAAAATAATTAACTCATCGCCGACTTTTCTTCTGGTGGCTTTTATATGTTTGTAACCTTCATCATCCAGATTGAAAATTTCTCCTATTTGTAAGGGTTGGTTTTGAAAAATTCTTGTGACTTTCATGGTATCTTTCTTGGATGATTATTGCAGATATGATGATACATAAATCCAGACGAGAGAAACTTTTAAACCAAATTGAAGACAATGGTTTGATTATTCTTTCTACAAATCCCGAAAATATAAGAAATGGCGATGTGCTATACCCATTTCGACCTGATAGTAATTTTTGGTATCTAACGGGTTTCAAGGAGCCAGAATGCATCGCAGTCATTTCAAAAGATAACTATTCGATTTTTCTTAGAGAAAGAGATCCAGAAAGAGAAATCTGGGATGGGGAGAGATTGGGGGTATCTCGAGCTAATGAGGCTTTAATGTCAGATAATGCTTATCCTATTTCCGAACTTAATCAAAAGTTACCTCGGCTTATTTCAAAATCAGAGTATATCTACTTTGATATTGATAATACCTACCGAGGATCTGAGATTCTTGAAATGATTCCAGAGTCTAAATTGAATTCAATCAAACATCTTATTGATGAGATGAGACTTCATAAGGATGAACATGAAATTTCTCTCATGAGGCATGCCGCCTCTATCTCTGTTAAGGCTCATGAGTTTGCAATGCAAAAAGTTAGATCTGGAATGTTTGAATATGAGATTACTAGTCTTTTTGATCAGACTTTTAGAGCGAATAATGCCGAACATGCCTATCCATCTATTGTAGCAGGGGGTAAAAATTCATGCGTCTTGCACTACATCAATAATGACCAAGAACTTAATGAAAATGATCTACTTTTAATTGACGCTGGGTGCGAATATGAAGGTTATGCGTCTGACATTACTCGAACATTCCCAGTGAGCGGTAAATTTTCTAATGCGCAAAAAGAAATATACTCTATTGTCCTGGAAGCTCAAAAAGTAGCCATTAACGAAATGTATTTTGGAAATAACATTCGCGCTCCTCATTTCGAAGCCTCAAGAGTTATCAAGGAAGGTTTAATTTCAATTGGACTTATGAAGCCAAATGATGATATTAGAAAATTTTATATGCATGGAACAGGTCACTGGCTTGGAATGGATGTTCATGATGTCGGAACTTACACTATTGATGATTCCCCAAGAAGGTTCGAGGTAGGTATGGTGATGACTGTAGAACCTGGAATCTACATTCGTGGTGATGCTAAAATTGACACGAAATTCCATAATATAGGAATCCGCATTGAAGACGATGTGCTGATCACCAAAAATGGTCCTGAAGTATTAACTGGTTCATTGGTCAAAGAGATCGATGATATTGAATCAATAATGACGAAATGAATATTCAAGAAGCGATTAAAAAAGTAATTAGTAGAGAAGATCTAACTGAAGACGAAATGCATTCAGTGATGAATGACATCATGACGGGCAATGCAACTGATGCCCAAATAGGAGGTTTTCTTGTGGGTCTTTCTATGAAGGGTGAGACCATTGATGAAATTGTGGCAGCAGCAAAAGTCATGCGTTCACTTGCCACCGGAGTAGAAATTTCCAAGCCAAAACATCTTGTAGATACTTGTGGAACTGGTGGTGATAGTTCTGGTTTGTTTAATGTCTCAACTGCAAGTGCCTTTGTTGTAGCTTCTGCAGGTGGGCAAGTCGCGAAGCATGGAAATCGTTCAATATCTTCAAAATCTGGAAGTGCTGATGTATTAGAAACTGCTGGGGTAAATCTTGATATGTCGCCTGAAACTATTTCCAATTGTGTTGAAAAAATTGGAGTTGGATTTATGTTTGCTCCAGCCCATCATAGTGCAATGAAATATGCCATTGGGCCAAGGAGAGAGTTAGCCGTTAGAACCATATTCAATGTATTAGGTCCACTTACTAATCCTGCTGGCGCCCCTTCTCAGGTCATGGGTGTTTATCGCAAAGATCTAGTTGAACCCATTGCATATGCACTTAAGAATCTAGGGTCATCCCATGTCATGGTGGTGCATTCGAATGATGGGCTTGACGAAATTTCTATCGCCGATAGCACTTACGTGGCAGAACTTAAAAATGGTAAGGTTGAAACTTACTCAATCTCCCCTTCAGATTTTAATTTGCAACAAACTAATCTCGATTCCATATGTGTAGAGGATGCCGATGCCTCATTAAAATTAATTCAAGAAGCCCTAGATGGTCAAGAGGGATCTGCAAAAGATATCATTGCTATTAATGCAGGTGCTGCCATTTATGTTTCTGGACTCGCAAACTCTCTTAAAGATGGAGTAAAAAAAGCTCAGGAAATTCTCAGTTCGGGTGCGGCTCATCAAAAGCTAGATGATCTTGTCAGAATGAGCACAGGTTGTTAATTTAAGTAATATGGATAAGTCTGCTAATTTAATTTGGATTGATCTTGAGATGACTGGTCTTTTGCCAGAAAGTGATACCATTATTGAAATTGCTACCATTGTAACAGACCCTCATTTAGAAATTATCGCAGAAGGGCCTAATCTTGCCATACACAAAAGTGATGAACTGTTGGATGGTATGGATGAATGGAATACTGAACACCATAGCAATTCTGGACTTGTCAAAAAAGTAAAAGAGAGTCTAATCTCAACAAGAGACGCTGAAATGCAGACTCTAAATTTTTTGAATCAATATGTCGATCCAGGCATGTCCCCTATGTGTGGAAACACTATATGTCAAGATAGAAGATTTCTTTATAACGAGATGCCAGAACTGGAGCAATTCTTTCACTATCGACACATTGATGTCTCAACTATCAAAGAGTTGGTCAAAAGATGGAAACCGAATTCAATCCTAAAGAGAACATCAGAACCGAAGCATTTAGCGCTTGAAGATATTAAAGACTCAATAGAAGAACTTAAATATTACCGTTCAGTTTTTATTGATGTCTAGTTATCCTGCAGTATGGAAGTCTCCTGCAAAGTTAAACCTTTTCCTTCACGTAACCTCTAAAACAGAAGATGGTTATCACAACTTGGAAACCTTATTCCAATTCATCAACCTCTTTGATGAAATAAAGATAGAAAAAACACTTGATGGCTCCATCAAAAGAATCTCTGGTAATGAGGCCATTCCTGAGAGATCAGATATTATGATCAAAGCCGCACATCTACTAAAGAATTTAGCATCAGAAGAAATGGGTTGCAGAATTAAAATAAGAAAAAAAATCCCGATGGGTGGTGGATTAGGAGGTGGAAGCTCTAATGCAGCAACCATCATGATTGCTCTAAATCATTTGTGGAATTTAAAACTTTCTAAAGACCAATTGAAGTCTATTGCTCTAGAATTAGGGGCTGATGTGCCCATTTTTATCGAAGGAAGAAACTCACTAGCTACAGGAGTTGGTGAGAATCTTTTTCCAGTTGAGTTAGATGATGATTTCTATTTTGTTGTTTTAAATATCAAAAAAAATGTATCAACTCAGGAAATATTCAGCCATGAAGCATTGACATTCACTACAGCGACTGAGAAAATACCCGACTTATTAAAAAAAACCAGTAGACGCAATGATTGTCTTCATGCAGCTATTGAGACTGAACCTGAAATTGCAAGAGCGCTAGAGTATTTAAATAGCCAAAATTCAATTTTTGAAGAGGCTCAAATGACTGGAACAGGGAGCTCTGTCTTTGCAAGGTTTGATAATAAAAAAGGTGCATTGGACGCTGTAAAGGGTTTACCTCCTGAATGGGAGGCATTCGTTACTCAACCCATAAATTATTCACCTTTATACGATTGGGCTGTCGCCAAGCGGTAAGGCAACGGGTTTTGATCCCGTCATTCGCAGGTTCGAATCCTGCCAGCCCAGCCAAATTAAAAAAAAATAGAGTAAATTTTTTTATATATACTTATTACAAATTCTATCAAAGCTGATTAATCTTTAATGTCTCTTGCCAATATCAAAATCTTTAGTGGTAATTCCAATCCAGAATTAGCAGGGGAAATAATTTCAAAACTTGGACTTCCTCAAGGACAAGCTTTAGTCTCTAAATTTAGTGATGGAGAATCACAAGTTGAAATTTTAGAAAATGTTCGTGGTTGTGATGTCTTTATCATTCAGCCAACATGTGGACCTTCGCCCGCTGAAACCTTGATGGAACTTTTAGTAATTGTCGACGCGCTTAGACGATCATCTGCTGCAAGAATTACAGCTGTTGTTCCCTACTTTGGTTATTCCAGACAGGATAGAAGATCAAGATTAACAAGAGTCCCGATTACCGCAAAACTTGCAGCTAAATTGGTTGAGGCCTCTGGGGTGGATAGAATTTTAACTGTAGATCTTCATGCTGATCAGATTCAAGGATTCTTTAACATACCCATTGATAATATCTATGCGCAGCCAGTTTTGGTTGAGGATATTCTGGCTAAGAATTATCAAGACATGGTGGTTGTTTCTCCAGATGTTGGTGGAGTTGTCAGAGCGAGAGCTGCTGCAAAAAGACTCAATGATAGTGACCTTGCGATAATCGATAAGAGGCGACCTGCCCCTAATATGGTCAAGGTGATGAACATCATTGGAGATATTGAAGATAGAACTTGTATCATTATTGATGACATGGTCGATACGGCAGGCACTTTATGTCAAGCAGCTGATATCTTGATGGAAAAAGGCGCAAAAGAGGTGGTAGCTTATGCAACTCATGCGGTGCTTTCTGGAAATGCTGTCAAAAATATTGAAAAATCTGGACTAACAGAACTGGTTACCACCAATACCATTCCACTGAATGAAGATGCCGTGAGTTGCAGCAAAATAAGACAACTTTCTATAGCAACTACACTCGCTGAAGTTATTAAGAGAATCAGTGAAGAAGTTTCAGTGAGTACAATATTCAAAGAGAATTAGAAGCCAATTCAGGTATTTGTGAATCAATTCGTTTAATGTATAATTCTTTTTTTGCGTTTGCGACAATATAGCCTATGAAAGCCAATAGTAAAGAGACTAAAAAAGCCCTCCAAGAACTTATCATGCGTGGAAAGGAGCAAGGTTATCTTACCTACTCTGAAATCAATGATATGCTTCCAGAAGACTTGGTAACAGAAGATCAAATAGAACCGATAGTCTCTGTACTAGAAGAATTAGACATCACCATCACCGATGAAATCCCTGATGTGGATACATTGATGGTTGAATCAGGGGCAAAAGCACAGTCCACATCAGCAGAAGCTGCGGTAGCAGCTCTAGCAGCTCTAGATTCAGAATTTGGAAGAACGACAGACCCCGTCAGAATGTATATGCGTGAAATGGGTGTTGTAGACCTTTTAGAGCAAGAAGATGAAATTAGAATTGCAAAAGAAATTGAAGCGGGTGTTTTTGAAATTATGCAAGCCATCACCCTTTTCCCAGCAATCACAGACTACTTTTTTAAGGCTCATAAACGTCTTGAGGATGGTAAGTGTAAGATGACAGATGTCATCATTGGTTACCAGGGAGATGCTGAAGAATTTGAAGAAAAGAAAGCCGCTTTTGATGCCGGTGAATTTGACGATGATGAAGAGTACGAGGAAATGGAAGAGCTTGAATATACCGGTCCAGATGAAGCTGAAGTATACGAGCGCTTTGAGAAGGTCCTGGGATGCTCACAGGACTACCAATCTCTCAATGAAAAGTATGGTTTTAGACATGCAAAAACAATTGCATCCAGACAAAAGCTTTCAACAGGGCTCTCTGAATTAAGACTTGCGCCCAAACTTGTCACAACAATGATGGAAGTGATCTGTGATCGAGTTGACAAGGTTAGAGAACAAGAAAAAATTATTAGAGACGCTTGTATCAATGCAGGCATGGATAGAAAAGAATTTTTTGATGCCTTCACTGATAATGAAACAAATCTTGAATGGCTCTCCAATGTCAAGCTTTCTAATGATTTAAAAGCGAATATTGCTGAAATTGAGGAGCAAATATATTTTGCTCAGAAGAATCTAATTGCTCAAGAAGAAGAAATGCAGTTATCGATTTCTGAAATTAAAGAAATCAATAAAAAATATCGAAGCGGCGATAGACGAGCTAAGAAAGCCAAATCACAAATGATTGAAGCAAACTTGAGATTAGTTATCTCCATTGCTAAGAAATATGCCAATCGTGGCCTTCAATTCCTTGACTTAATCCAAGAAGGAAATGTGGGGCTTATGAAAGCGGTTGATAAATTTGAATATCGCCGTGGATATAAATTCTCAACCTATGCCACTTGGTGGATTAGACAAGCAATTACGCGTTCAATTGCTGATCAAGCAAGAACTATCCGAATTCCAGTTCACATGATTGAAACCATCAATAAGTTGAATCGTGTCAGAAGGCAACTACTTCAAAAATTTGGTAGAGAAGCAACTCCTGAAGAATTAGCTGAAGAAATGGAACTGCCTGAGTACAAAATTGTTAAGATTTTAAAAATTGCGAAAGAGCCGCTCTCTATGGAGACACCTGTTGGTGATGATGAAGACTCTAATATTGGTGACTTCATTGAAGATACAAACCTATCTTCTCCTGTTGAAACTACCACTAAGGAAAGTCTAAGTGAGACCACTAGAGATTTGCTAGCCAACTTATCCCCAAGAGAGGCGAAAGTCCTTAAGATGAGATTTGGAATCGACATGGCCACTGACCATACTCTCGAAGAAGTTGGCCGTCAGTTTGATGTCACTAGAGAAAGAATTCGTCAAATCGAAGCAAAAGCGCTCAGGAAACTAAGACACCCATCTAGAGCTCATAAACTTTCAAGTTTCTTAGAATAATTTTTCGGGCCTATAGCTCAGTTGGTTAGAGCAGTCGACTCATAATCGATTGGTCCTTGGTTCAAGTCCAAGTAGGCCCACCACTTTCCATGACTCGCGGTATCATATCTTAATGGATAAAAATTCATTGGTCACTTCCCTTATTGATTTAACCCAAGAGACTGGTGAAGTCGTCATGAGCTATTATCAAAAGGACATAGAATCTGAAAAAAAATCTGATGGAACTCCACTTACAATTGTTGATCAAGAATCACATGATTATATTTTTAGAGGACTTAAAGAGTTAACTCCTGATATCCCTATTCTCTCTGAAGAGTCAGAAGATATCCCTTTGAATGAAAGACAAAAATGGAATAAATTTTGGCTAGTAGATCCCATTGATGGTACTCGAGACTTTCTTGAAGGTAATGACCAATTTTGTATCTGTATTGCATTGATAGAAAATCACAAACCTGTCATAGGTTTGGTATATATACCCACTTCCAAGACACATTACTATTCTATTAATGAGAATGAATCTTTCAAATTTTCCGAAGGGTCATTGCAAAAAATATCATGTAAAGAGACACATTCTCCAGAAAAAATTCTCATTGGACATCATTCATTTGGTAATCAAAAATTGATTGATTTTCTAGAAAAAAGAGGTGATTATGAGCTCACAGAATTTGGGAGTGCCATTAAATTTTGTTTGATTGCAGAGGGGTTGTTTGATACTTATCCTAGATTTGGTCCATGTTCAGAATGGGATACTGCTGCTGGAAATTGTATTCTCAAAAATGCTGGTGGAAGTGTGAAAAATGTATCTGGCGAAGAGCTTAAATACAATACAAAAGATAACTTCTTATCAGAAGCATTTATTGCTTCAAACCAGCCTTAGGGATAAATCAATTGCCCTTATGTTTTTAGTAATACTTCCGATAGAAATATAATCGACGCCTGTTAGGGCTATCTCTTTGATGTTCTCTTCTGTAATGTTTCCACTTGCCTCGATAGGCATCAATCCATTGACTAATTCAACTGCCTCTTTAAGGCTTAAAAGGGAAAAATTATCACAAAGGACTCGATCAATCTTCTCACAAAGCATTAATTCTTTAAGCTGATCAACCTCCTCTACCTCAACAATAATCGGAACTTCTTTGTCTTTATGTTTTGCGGATTTGATAACCTCGCATAGAGATGGCATGGCTTCGATATGATTCTCTTTAATCAGAAATGCATCATATAAACCCATCCTATGATTGACTCCACCTCCACAAGAGACTGCATACTTACTCGCTGTTCTGAGTCCGGGTATTGTTTTCCTTGTGTCAAGAATTCTAGCATTCGATTCACTAATTAAATTAACCAGTTTCTTTGTTTGAGTTGAAATACCACTGAGTGTTTGTAAGAAATTTAAAGCGATTCTTTCTGCAGTCACAATGCTCGAATCAGGACCAGTAATATGACAGATCTCTTGTTCTGATTTTATTTCATCTCCATCACTCACGAGCCAATTTACATTAATATTTATATCTACTTCTTCGAAGACTGCGTTTGCATATTTAATCCCGCAAACAACACTATCCTCCCTAGAGATGATTTTGCCTTCAACTTCCTTACTTTTAAGAATGGAGGCAGAGATATCTCCAGTGCCAATATCCTCTTTCAGAGCAATCTGAATTAATTCTTTATCAAGTTCATTCATTTGCAAATTCATGAATTATATTTGCAGCTTTCTCAGAGGCATTCTGCTGAAGTGTCTTGTGAACTTTGTTAAACTCATCTGCTAACTTGTCTAGATCTGAACTTAAAACTTGCATTACGTTGTCTGCAATATCAGCA
>Ga0255765_1003995_pt1 | contig 15178 bp, 17 predicted proteins | sample 041ome_8_FD_179965 | JGI IMG/M metagenome (GOLD analysis project Ga0255765, IMG submission 179965) | Coastal salt marsh microbial communities from the Groves Creek Marsh, Skidaway Island, Georgia - 041407BS metaG (version 2) | ecosystem: Environmental > Aquatic > Marine > Intertidal zone > Salt...
ACTGAAGCTGGCGATGCTGATGCAGCTGCTCATCAACCCAAGGCAGGTAGAGCCCGATGAAGAAGCCATCCATAGCGCCTACCAAGTGCTGCTCTACGCAATGGGCTCCACCAAGCAGCTGCTGACTCAAGACCTGGGGCAATCTCCACAGCTGGTGAAGGAGTCCAAGCTGCTGACCTACATTGCCAAGCGTGGAGGGAGCCTCAGCTATCGACAACTGTTGCAAAGCCATGCCCTGACCGGAGGTGTGCGAGAGTATGACTACATCGTGGAGACTCTGGAAACCAAGGGAAAAATCAAGCTCACTGGAGACACTAAGGGCTCACGCCAAGTGGAGCTCTGTTGAGCCTAATCGGGGTAGAGGAGGGAGTAGTAGTTATAACTACTACGTACTCCCTCCTCTGCTCACCCCTCAAAACTACAGCCTCACAGCCCTATGCCTAGAGATGAAAAAAAACGCTACGAAACCTGGAAAAACAAACGCAAGAAGGAGGGACAGAATCGCTGGGAGAAGCTCAGGGAAGACCCAGACTTCTGGGAGCAGTTCCTAGCCCAAATTAGCGAGAAAGGCAGACTACGAGCTCACCTGACACTTTGGGAGATCCCCTTCAGTGCCTACTATCGCTGGATTAATGCCAACCCTGAGCGCAAGGCTGATGTCGCTGCAGCTCTGGAGGCTGCAGGCCACAGCTATGCTGAAGCTGCTGCTGATGACATAGATGGCTTTGACATGACTGACCCAAGGTTCGCCAGACTTAGGCTAGAGCAGCAACGCTGGTTTGCTACCAAGTATGCTCCTGAGACCTACGGAGATAGGGCCAAGCTGGAAGTTGAGCACTCCAACAAACAGCAAGACCATCTAGCTGCACTGAAGGAGCTGGCCCAACTGAAAACACTGCCTCATCTCAAGGTGATTAACCCAAAGGAGAGCGATGAAGATTAGAAACCGTCTAAGCACAGAGAGCTACTACCGCATCATGGAGCTGATGAAGTCCAAGAAAGCCACTTGGGAGCATTTACCAGCTCTAAAGCTCTGCCAGAATCTGGAGAAAGTAGGCTATACCGTGGCTCCCTGGCAGTTGCGCAAGATGAGAAAGATGTTGGGCTGGAAGCTGGTCACCAAGCCAACCAAGCAACAGACCTTTGCCCTGCAGAAATGGAGTGAGATTCGTAAGCACAAACAGGATAACCAAGAGCTCATCGTGACCGTCAAACGTCAACGAGACACCATAGAGCAGCTCAGTGCCCAGCTGACTACTCTGCAGCAAGAGTTGAAGCGCCATGTCTGGTAAGACCATTGAAGTCAAGGAACTGGCCCAAGAGCTCAAGGTGGATAGCTCCCGTATACGGCAGATGATGAAGTTTCTTCAGATACAGAGCACTGGTGTGGGTAACGCTGGACAGACTCAGGTGCTGCATGTTGAGGATGCTCAAGCCATCCGCCACTACAAGCATAGGCCCAAGCACTCAGGCTATACCAGTTTGCAAGACCAGCAACGTAGGCTGAAGATCACTCTGGAAGATGTTGAAAAACTGTTGCAACAGCTAAATCTAGCGCCTCATGAGCTTTCGCCAGGGTATCTCTACCTGACTCTGGAGGAAGCGCTGCAACTACGTGAGCAACACTATCTGAACCTCATAGAGCAGCTGGGTGATTAGCTACGCAACCTATCGCAATCCCATGCTGCTGAAGCCTCTTAGTCAGAGGCTGCTGCAACGCCTGGAGAAGCTTAGGAAACGTAATCCACTGAAGTACTGCAGGCTCTGTGATTGCTGGAAGCCTAGCTCCAAGCGCTATTGGAGTGAAGCCCATAAGGTGTGCAGGTACTGTCTGTACCATAGGTACTGAGGGAGTAATGAGGGAGTAATTTGGGGGTAATTTGGGGAGAGGGTATAGCCACGAAACAAACCCCAAGATGACTCACGAGCATACGGGGTCATCAGCCCAGAAAGGCAGAGCGCTGCGGCTATGGTATCCGCTGCTCTGCCCAGTAAACATGAGGCCTAGCTGGTGGCAACCGTAATACGATAACCGTAAAACCATAGGAAACCGCCAACTTCTGGGCCAAATGCGCAGCTGGAGCCCCCCCCTCGCTGCTTTTGGGGCCGAAATAGTTTGAGTACCTAAACACCCCCCAGTTTTTTTAAAATTTTTGGTAGCAGAGGCTAGCCTAACCAGCACAGGGCTTTTCGTTAATTTCCCCCTGAGCCGCAACCAATAGGCAGTTTCCCGCATGCCTGCCAACGGTCTGCTACCCCAGCTATAGCCAGTAGAGGCGCTGCAGATAACTCCTTGCACAGGGTGACCTTTTATGGACTCAGCACCCTGAGCCGCAACCGATGTGTAGTTGAAGAGAGCGGCTACTAAGGTCTACTGGCTTCCACCCCAGCAACCATCAGTGTTGCAACATTCTGCAACAGCCATAGGAAGGCGCATATGCAAGCAAGTTTTGAAGACAAGAACACACCAGACAGTGAGGCTAGAGAGCAAGAATTCAAGCAGTACTACGAGAAGGCCTACCCTTACGTGGAGCTGATGCACAACGGCAGGTTTCACGAGCTGGACTTCACAGCCGTGGACACCAGCTGGGTAGAGGAGAAGAACAAGGAGAACAACAAGGTAGAGTGCTACATAGAGCTCAAGGGGCAGAAGACCAGACCTCAAAGGGTGCAGGCCTTCAACCAGGGGAAGTTTACAAAGATGCAGCAGCTCTGGGACTACCAGAAGATCACCAGCAAGGTGTACTTCCGTTACTTTGAGCAGGACGAACCTGGCATCTATTGGCTTTGGGAGCCTTATACGGGCAGGGGCTGGAAGAAGGCTTTCCAGGGGCATTGGATGCAGGGCAATGGAATTATCTATTTCCCACTGGAGGACTTGGAGCAGGTAAACTTCAACACACTGATAGAGCAACAGGAGAGGCTGTATGGGATTTAGTGCAGAGGAGAGACGCAAGTACTTAGGGGGAAGTGATTGTGCAAGCGCTGCTGGCATGAATGAATGGCAGAGCCGCTACCAGCTCTACCAGCAGAAAATGGGGCTAGCACCAGCTTTCAGTGGGAATGCGGCAACCCACTGGGGGAACATGTTGGAGGAGCCTTTACGGCAGGTAGCAGCACGAGAGACAGGGCTAAAGTTCCGTAGAAGCAGCAAGACATTTCGCCATTCGCAGTTTGAGTACTGCGTGGCGCATGTGGATGGTTTACACCGTGAGGCTGGCTTGGAAGTAAAGACCGCAAGCTTTCGGAGCAAGAAGAAGTTTGCACCCACTGGTGAAGTGATCATGGAGCCTGGAGAAGGGCTCCCCCTAAACTACTACTGTCAGGTGCAGTGGTACATGATGATCACAGGCAAGAGTCTCTGGTATGTGATAGTAGGCATCTTGGGCGAGAATGACATACGGCTCTACAAAGTGCCCTACAACAAGAGCTTTGCGCAGCGATTGTTGGACAAGTGTACTCACTTCTGGGAGGAGCATGTGCTCAAGCAGGTTCCACCAGAGCTGGAGTTTTTGGCAGACATGGAAGCAGCCTATCCAAGGGGGAATGATGAAACAGTCGAGTGTCCTCAGTCGCTCGTGGTGGCAGTGGAGCAGTTTCGCCAGTGCAAGCAGAAGCAGAAGCAGCTGCAAGAGCAAATGGCGTTACATGAAGCGCAAATTAAGGGGCACATGCGTGAAGCTCAGACGTTGGTATCTCCAGCTACGGGCTTGGTACTGGCAACATGGAAAGACCAGAGCCGCAAGGTCTTGGACACAAAAAAGCTCAAGGAAGAGCAACCAAAATTGACAAAAGCCTACGAGCTTGAAAGAACGAGTAGAGTTTTCAAGCTTGTGGAGCTAGAGGAATTTGGATGAAGCACAGAAACTAGTACTAGGCTGGCCTCCCAGCGTCAATGGCTACTGGAGACAATTCCAGGGCCGCACCATCCTCTCCAAGGCAGGGAGACTTTACAAGAAGTCTCCTGCCCCCTCCTTTCAGCGCTACACAGCTCAAGACCGTTTAGCAGTAAGCATAGAGTACTATCCACCATCAAAAGCAGCCAGGGACTTGGACAACCATGCCAAGGCAGTGCTTGACCTCTTGATGCACTGGGGAGTTTTCCCAGATGATTCGCAAGTAGATGAGCTGCATTTGTATCGTAGAGATATCCAACGCCCAGGCAGAGCTGAAGTAACGATTAGCAAATTATGAGCAAAGGCAATGTCTATCGTGAGTTTCTGGAGCGTTATTACGATGACCCCAATGGGTTTGTCATTAACGTACTGAAGGTCACCCCTCAGCCTTGGCAATCCCAACTACTAGACCAGTTTGCACGTGGTACACGGAGATGCAGTTGTGCGGCAGGCCACGGGGTGGGCAAGAGTGCAGTAACGTCCTGGGCCATGCTGTGGTTTCTGCTGACAAGATACCCCATCAAGCTGGTAGCCACGAGCCCTACCCAGAGCCAGCTTTTTGATGTGCTGGCTGCTGAGGTCAAGCGCTGGATTACAGAGCTTCCAGAGGCTCTGAGAGAGCTTTTAGTAGTCAAGAGTGAGCGCATTGAGTTGGCAGCATCTCCTACAGAGGCTTTCCTGAGCTTCAAGGTGAGCCGCAAAGACCAGCCCGATGCCATGCAGGGAATCCACTCAGCTACAACTTTTTTATGCGTAGATGAGGCTGCTGGAGTGGATGAGGCTGTATACGAAGCAGCCTATGGCAGTATGACGAGCGCAAACGCCTACATATGCTTAATTGGCAACCCCACAAGAAGCACAGGCTACTTCTTTGACACGCATCACGTGAACAAGGGCACGTGGTACACAATGAACGTCAGCTGCCTCGACTCGCCAATGGTGAGCCCAGACTTCATCACAGAGATGAGGGACAAGTACGGCAAGGAGAGCAACCAGTGGCGTACTCGTGTCTTGGGGTTATGGCCTACGGTGGATGATGACACGGTCATCCCCCGTGGCTTAGTGGAGGATGCAGTCAGCCGTAGAGTCAAGGTTCCGCATGACTACCCAACCATCTGGGGCCTGGATGTAGCCCGTATGGGTGCAGACAAGTCAGTGCTGGTGGAACGTCAGGGCCGCAAGGTAACGAAGATACAGAGCTGGGAGAAGCTGGACTTGATGACCCTGGCAGACAGGGTTGACCACTTGTATCAGGATGCAGAGCAGCAGCCCATAGAAATATGCTGTGACAATATCGGTTTAGGAGCTGGTGTAGTGGACAGGTTGCGTCAGCTGGGTGTGCCAGCAATAGGCATCAATGTCAGTGAGACCCCCAGCAAGGCGGACACTTACGCCAATAAGAGAGCAGAGCTCTGGTTTACTTGCAGAGAGTGGCTTGGAGGGGAAGTAGAGTTACCAGACCATCAGCAGCTCGTAGAGGATTTAGTGGCTCCACGGTTTGAGTACAAACCCAATGGCACATTAGGGCTGGAGCGCAAGGAAGTCACAGCCAAGAGGCTCCGCAAGTCACCGGACTTTGCGGATGCTCTTTGTCTAACCTTTGCGAGCCCGATGTTGGACAGCAGTGGCTATATTCGGAACAAACGCAAACCTGAGCGCAGAAACGCAGGAGTAGTCGCATGAGCCTGACCCAATGCCCAGAGTGTCAAGGGCCGCTAGCACCACCTACAAGAGCCTATCCAGCATTGCATTGCGAAGCGTGCAACAAGGAATGGTTTGAAGTTGATATCCCAGAGAAGGAACCCAATGGCTGAGTACATCCCACTAGACGAAATAAGCTTCCAGGCTTGGGTCAGTAACACGATTACAGAAAGTATTGACTACATTGACACGGAGCTCTCTCCAGACAGAGCTCGTGCCATGCGTTACTACCTGGCAGAGCCCTTTGCAGACAGTGGAGACAATCCGGTAGAGCAGGAAGGCAGAAGTCAGTACCAAGCAAAGGAGATACATGATGCGGTGCAGCAGTGTCTGCCCAGCATCATGCGTACCCTCTTCTCAGCTGAGCATGTAGTCGAGTTTGAGCCCAGACAGGCTGATGATGTTCCATTGGCACAACAGGCAACGGAGTACTGCAACTATCTTCTCAAGGATAGACTTGATGGATATACATTGCTGGACACTGTCATCAAGGATGCCCTCATCAAGGGAGTAGGAATTGCGCAAATTTGGTACGAGGAACAGGTAGAGACCATAGTACGGGAGCTAAGTGGCATCAGCCAGGAAGTAGCAGCTGCAGTAATGCAACAGGGCCAGTGGGAGATTACGAGCTCCAGCCAGAGTGAGGATGGGCTATTCAACCTGACCCTGAGCAAGACCAGCTCCAAGGGGAAGGTATGCGTAGATGCCGTACCACCAGAGGAGTTCCTCATCAACAGAAATGCAGTCAGCCTCAAGGATGCAAAAATCCTGGCACGTAGACAAAGGCTCACCGTCAGTGACCTTGTGGACATGGGCTATGACCCTGAGCTCGTGATGCAATACGCTGATGTGGATGACACCTACAAAAGCAATGAGGAGTGGCTCCTACGAAATCCAACCTGGAGGGAAGAAGAGCAGACAGAATCAGACCCAGCAAATAGAGAAGTGCTCTACATTGAGGCCTATGTGAATGTGGACTTGGATGGAGATGGCAGAGCAGAGAGACGCAAAATCTGCTGCATGGGTAGCGCCTACAACATCGTGCGCAATGTAGTGGTAGATGACCATCCTTTTGTAGTATTCCGCATGAGCTGCCTGCCACATCATTGGAGTGGCGAAAGCCTATTTGATGAGCTGGCAGACATTCAACGCACCAAGAGTGCAACCATGCGCAACATGCTGGACTCGCTGGCATTAGCAACGACCCCCCGTGTGGCGTATGTTGAGGGACAAGTGGACTATGCTGAGCTGAGCAATGATGAGGTTGGAGCTTTGATAGCTATGCGTCAACCTGGAGCCATCCAGCAGCTCACCATTGACTACGTAGGCCAGCAGGCCCAACCCATGTTGGAATACCTCGACAGAGTCTCCCAGAAGCGCACAGGGCTTACTGATGCGTCTCAGGGCCTGGATGCTTCCAGCCTCCAGAGCACTACTGCCATAGCAATAGATAGCCAAGTCAAGGCAGCTCAGGCACGCCTGGAGCTCATCACCCGTACCCTTATCGAAACAGGCATCAAGCCATTGTTTGAGAAGATGTTGCTCTTGATAACCTACCATCAAGACCAGCAGGACATGATGATGCTGCGAGGGCAGTACATCCCGATAGACCCTAGTGGCTGGCCTCTGATGAATGTCAGAGTCAGCCTGCCCATTGGGGGAGCAGATGTTGCGCAAAAATCCCAGCTCTTCATGACCATCCTCCAGAAGCAGGAAAGCCTGCTGCAGCTGATGGGCCCAGATAACCAGTTTGCAGGACTAGTCCAGTATGGGGCTACTCTGCAACGCCTGCTGGAGCTCAACGGAATTACTGATGCCCAAACCTTCTTTGGTGACCCCCAAGCCGTGTTGCAACAGTTGCAACAACAGCAAGCTCAGGCTCAGCAGGAGCCTCCAAAATCTCCTGAGCAAGTGATTGCTGAAGCAGAAGTCCAAGTAAAGCAGATGGACATGTTGGGCAAAGCTGCATCTGATGCTAGAGAGGATGACAGAAAACGTGACCAGATGAGCATAGACCTTTGGCTTAAGGCAAGTGAGCTCAAGGCCAAGTACCCTGGAATCCAGCTGGATGCTACAGCTCTGGTGCAGGAGCTCCAACGGAATCGGGAGCTGGATGTGATAGAGCAGCGTACACAAGTAGAGCGCTACCAGCAGGCATTGAATGCGGTGGGGATGCAAGCCCAGCAAGCTCAGCAGGCCATGCAGGCAGAGCAGGCTATGCAGCCTCAGCAGCCGATGCCACCGCAAGCTCCCGTCAATTAACTCCTAGCAATTACTCGACAGTAGACCCTCTTGACTTCATGAGCTAAGACAAACTTATGGCACGAAGAAAACTAGACACCCAACAAAACTTACAAGAGCTGCAGACTGCAGGAGCTGAGGAGCTCCTCAGTGCTGTTGGAGCATTTAGCCCCGTAAAGACAGCACTGGACGTAACAGGGATGAATCCCCTGAGCCCTAGAGCTCTCAATAGCGAAGCAGACTTCCGCAAGCAATTTGGCAATGCGATCCCTACGTATAGGGGCCGCCCAGCTGGAGATGCTATCTATGCATCTCCCTACGCTGAGGCAGTAGCAGCAGACCCCAGGCTCAGGGCCCTGACTCCTTACTTGATGGCTGAAGAAATACAGCAGCTCCCAGAGGGAAGGCGCAAGGTTCCCAACCTGGAGGAGATTGCAGACTATGCCACTGGAGCTGGTCAGCGGCAGTATGTGAGCCCACGGCATGATGTGAACCTTGACCCTGAGCACATGGCAACCCTAGCGCTAGCTGGCGCAAGTAAAGTGGGTTGGTACGAGGCAAGCCATGCTGCCCTGGTGGAAGTATTTGGGAAGGACGATGCTGCCAGATTTGCTGGATTATTGGCAGCTACCTCGCCACAAACGAGCGTGGAAGCCAACTTCTTAAACACGTTAAACATTTGGAAGAACTGGAAAGCTGCAGGCAGGCCTACTGATAGAGACGAGATCCTCAAGATTATGGGCCAGAGTGTCCAAGGGGGCAGGGGAGAAAAAAGTGTTTTACCTGGTTGGAAGAATAACAGTGTCACCGCACTACAAGAGAAAGACCCTTTTGACATCCAGCTCAGTGGCCCCAAGGTGCAGTCCTTCATGAAGAACCTGCAGGGCTTTTACGACTATAGCACCAATGACACTTGGCAGGGTAGAGCATTCAATGTGCTGCAGGATGTATTCAGTGGCGTAGACCGCAAGGCTGGGGCTGGGCTTCCAGGCCAAGGGTACTTGGCAACCAATGCTGCTATGCGTAGAGCCACAGAGCTTTTGCGTGAGCGCACAGGCTATGATTGGACAGTAGCCAATGTCCAAGAGGCTATCTGGAGCTACACCAAGACCTTACTCGACTACAAGAACAGCAGGCAACAGAACCCAGATGCCATGAATGCGGCACAGCTGGTAGATGAGCAAGCCATCACCGGAGAGCTCATTGCCAACACACCGGATTTTGCCAGCTTGTTTCAGCAACGTAAATTTGCCCAACCCCTAATAGATGCAGGAATACTGGCTCCTACCCCTGACGGAGGTGCAGGCCTCCCTGCAGCTGGAGGAGCGACTCCTCTGACAGTACGTAGCTTTGGACAGCAGATGCCCATAGCTCCAGACCAACAGATGCTAGAGCAATACGCCATCATGATTGATGACGTTGACCGTGCAAAGCTGGACACCAATGCAGTCAATTTCCAGTACGAGATGATGCCCTACGCAAACGCTGGGCATCTCCCTGAGCTCTTTGAAGATGAAGCCCTAGCGCAAGAATATCTTGATGACCCCAGAGCAGACTTCATGGCTCCAGGGGAAACACGAGACGCACTAGTGCAGGCACTCAATAAGGATAGGGTCAGACCTACACGAGACGGTATAGGGGTATGGGCTCCCGAAGGGGGAGAGGTAGAGTTTAACCAACTGATGAACCCTAGCCTTGTTGGCCCAGATGACAAGAACGAAAAGCTACCATCAAAGCTAGCAAAGCGTCAGGACTATGACGTACTGAGCGCAACCAGAGCTGCAATGGGAGCGCAGGGTGGAGTCAGCTGGAACTACCCAACGCCTCAAAGAGCTGCAGAGTTTGAAACCGATGCAGCCTCTATCTTCTATCCAACAGCACTGATGCCTCAGCAGATGGAGATGCTGGCAAAGCGCTACCCGAACATTGTTTTGAGTGACACAGGCAGCTCCATCACAGCCTACCCTTATTTTAGAGGAGACAAGGACGGGCTGGCAGATGTAGAGAAGCTGATGGCAGACGAGGCCTTCCTGCAATCCCAGCTAGGCACAGGGACACGAGTCAGGCCAATGATTGTCAACCAAGATGATGCCTTCAAGCAATGGAAAGAGAAGAAAGTAGGGACAGGCAAGAAAGCAACCTACCCCAATAAGCGCAAGCAGGACGATACCTTCAACAAAAAAATCCAGCCCAAGCAGGCTGGCTTCATGAGCTTTGAGCAGGAATTCAAAACTCCAGGGCAGGGGCTGGTTACCAGAAAGCTTTTGGAGAGTGTAGGCACAGCAACGCCAGAATTTAGGAAGAACCTACAAGGGCCCAAGGTACGTAGAGCCATTAAGGATATCTACGAGCTGGACAAGGAAATGGAAGCACGAGGGTTGAAGGTCAGGCCAGATATTCAACTGATGCGTCAGCGCTTTACGGAGGGAGGCTTTGACGAGCTCCAACGAGCTCTAGACCGTGGGGAGCCCTTAGCAAACCTAAGCGCACTGGAGCGCTTCAGAGCTGCCAGCTAGCTGAGCCTTTAGGTGCTCCAGCTGCTCAATTTGAGAATCCAGCTGCGCCAGCTTCTTCACTTTGTGTGGCCCAGGGAGCATCCGTAGCGAAACATGAGAACGTGTATTGACTACGTTCTCTAAGGAAGTAACTACATCACTCATGGATGAATGGAAGGTAGTTTTATGCAAGATGACCAACTGATTAAGTTAGGTGAGGAAGTCAGGAAGCTAGGAGCTTCCACGGCTTTCAATGAGTTACTAGACCAGATTAGCAAAACTCAGCACGAAATCATAGAAAATTCTGAAGTAGAGGCAATTGAAACAAGGCAAGCTGCATACCATATGATACGAGCCATACGAGCCATCAAGACGCAGGTAAGTGTAGTCCTCAACCGTGCAGAGCGTGCCAAGACTAGAAAGAGGTCATCATGAGTGAAGAATTACTGATGACACCAGATGCTGCAGCAGAAGCGTTTGAGGGGATCTTGGAAGGCACACAGCCAGAAGGAGCTGAGGAGGAGCCAGTTGCCCAGGCGGAAGCTAATGAACCAGCTGAGGAAGAAGAAGAAGAAGCCTATGAAGCTGATGAAGAAGATGAGCTAGAAGAAGAAGAGCAGCAGGAAGCTAGATACAAGATACTAGTCAACGGGCAGGAGGAAGAGGTAAGCCTGGATGAAATGCTGAAAGGCTACCAGCGCCAAAGTGACTACACCAGAAAGACGCAAGCCCTGGCTGAAGAGCGCAAGCAAAACCAGCAGCTCGTAAACGAATACAGCCAGCGCCTAGCTCAGGTATCGCAGCTAGCAGAGCAGCTCCAAGCCAATCCAGAAATACCAGAGCCCAATATCAACTGGGACAAGCTCTACCATGAAGACCCAGTAGAGTGGACTGTCCAGCGGCAGCTCTATAACGATAGACAGCAGCTGCGTGCCAACGGCATCAGCAGCTGGAAGTAGTAAAGCAGGAGCAACAGAAACTCCAGCAACAACAGTTTGCAAGCCACCTAGAGGAGCAACGGCAACGACTCCTTCAGCTAGTACCAGAGTGGCAAGATGCCGAAGTAGCTAAAAGCGAAAAATCCGCAATTAGGGAATTCGCTAAACAGCAATACGGCATGACAGAAAATGATGTGAATCAAGCTTTTGATGCACGGTTGGTCAGTATGCTCAGAGATGCTTACTTGTTCCGCACAGGACAAGCAAAAGCCCAGGAAGCAGTAAGGCCCAAAGCAGAGAAAGCCACAAGAACCCAAGGCCGCTCCTTCAAGCCAGAAAATGAGAATACTCGTTTGCGCAAAGCAAATACGCAATTGCGCAAAACTGGCTCCGTTGAAGATGCAGAGGCTGTATTTGAACAAATGTTCGGCTAAGCACTAAAGGCAATTATGGCACGAGTTAGCAACTCTGTTACTTCTTACCAGAGTAAGACTGTTAGCGAGACTCCAGAGGATGTCTCTGATATCATTTACAATATTGACCCAGCAGATACACCAATGGTGTCACTTGCTGGTACTAGAAAAGTCACTAACACTATTTTTGAGTGGCTTACAGAAACCCTTACAGCCGCTTCTAGTGGCACACCAGTAGAAGAAGGTTTTGAGACAAGTAGAGATGCTTCTAGCATGACAGCTAGACAGAATAACTACGTACAAATCCTTACCAGAAACGCTACTGTTACTGGAACCCAAACAGCTCTTAAACTGTTTGGCAAGAGCAGCCAGATGGCTCACCAGATGGCACGCAAAAGCAAGGAGCTTAAAAGGGATGTTAATTACTCAATTATGCATCCGCAAATTAAGAATGCAGGCTCTGATGCAGCCAACCCAGGGACACCAAGACAGAGCGCTATGCTAAATTCTTGGGTGAAAACGAACGTAGACTATGACACAGTTGCAGGGGCCAACCCAACAGGAGACGGGACAAATAACCGGACAGATGGAACCCAACGTGCGTTTACCCAAGCAATGGTAAACGAAACAATGCAGCTATGTTATACCAATGGTGCCGAACCAACGACACTAATGGTAGGCCCATTCAACAAAACAGTCATCAGTGGCTTTGGTGCTAGAGGTATCTCTAGAAGCATGATTGACGAACAGCAGGCAGGAAGTAACGTTACCGTTTACCAGTCAGATTTTGGAGTCTTAAAAGTGGTTCCTCATCGCTGGCAGCGTGAGCGTGACGCTTGGCTTATTGACCCCAAGCATGTACGTATTGCCTACCTTAGAAGCTTCCAAACACAGGAACTTTCACGTATTGGAGACGCTCAAACGAGACAAATTCTCGTTGAGTATGGCTTGCAGGTAGACAACGAAAAAGCTCATGGCTTAGTTGCAGACTTAACAACCAGCTAACATGATTGTTAAGGAAATTCTGGATCATCGAGGACATGTGGCCTCGTTGATTCAGAGCAACACTAATGACCCTACTGTCTTCCACCACATCTTGAGGGAAGACCTAGACCCAATGATTAAGGAAGCAAGAATGCTCCAAGAGCACCTTGACCCCAACAGTCATTGGAAACCAGTAGCCCACATCCCTGCTGCCGTTGTGCAGCAGATGATGGTAGACGGTAGCTGGGAGGACACTACGCACCTCAAGCGATGGCTCAATGACCATGACAACCAATGCTTCCGTATCTGGCAGGGTAGAGTCTGATGGACTACGCTAGCCTCCAGACAAGCATTGCGGCATGGCTCAACCGTGATGACCTGAGCTCTTATATTCCAGAGTTCATTACTTTGGCAGAAGCAGAGTTCCAGCGCACGATACGAGCCAGGGAAATGCTGCGCAACGCTGACACCACAACCAGTGTGGTCAGCGTGCAGCTCCCTAATGATTTTCTAGAGCTACGGCACATCACGCTGACTAGTGAAAACCAGCCTTTGTACTACGCAACCCTGGCAGAGCTGGATGACATTAGGCGCAATGTGCAGGTAGCTGCACAGCCCACTCATGTGGCTGTATACAACACCAAGCTAGAGCTGGCCCCAGTGCCAGACAAGCAATACACTCTGGAGATTGTCTACTACCAAAAGATCCCAGAGCTCTCAAGCAACACCTCCACTAATTGGCTGATTGCTGCATATCCTGACGTATACTTGTACGGCTGCTTAACGAAGGCAGCTCCATTTATTGGGGAAGACGAACGAACAAACGTCTGGCGACAAGAGTACACCAATGCAGTAAACCAGCTCAATATCATTTCTGAGCGCACAGAGCTGCGTGGCGCACGCAAGTCGCTAGCCTACAAATACTTATAAAAAATGAAATTTGGGGAAGGGTTTTACGGGCAGGGGAAATTCCAGCCTGAGCCCACAGTGTCCACCAGTGATTGGGTGACCGTAGAAGACAATGCGGACTCCTTTACAGAGGGCACTAGTGAACCATCTAACACTTGGCTTGATGTAGTATGACCAGACCCGTACTAAGCAAATACAACAATATTGAGCTCCCTACTATTGGAGGGGATAGTGGAGTATGGGGGAGCGTACTCAACCAAGCTCTGGACAGCATCGATGAGCTCATCTATGCCAACGAGCAGGGTACAGCCACCAATACAGCAGCAATTGCAACGCTGAATGCCAATGACCAGACCAGTGGCTCTGTAGATGCCAAGATAGCCACAGCTATCAATACTCTCAAGGATGGCAGCACCAATACGCTGGCAGACCTGGAGAATCTCATAGGTGCTGCAGGCAACATTGACTTGAGCAGCATCAATTCATCCATAACGAACCTACAAACCAACTTAGGAGCACCTACCAATGCCAACCTCACTACAGCTGTTTACCCCCGTGTTCAAAGCCTGGAATCAAGCATATCAACTCTGGTTGGAGGCACAACTGGAGATGACCAAAAATCTGTCAGAACCATTGCAACCGAAGTAATCGGAACCAGCAACACTGGTATTACTTCCACAGCTGCACAAACGCTGATTGACACCAGCATCGCAGCTGTGCAAGGCAACACCACACAAACCATTGCAGACTTACTAGCACTCATTACAACCCTGCAAAGTCAAGTGGCAACACTGCAGCAGGATGTGACTGCACTGCAGACAGGCAAGGCCTCCGCTTCCTCGCTGACAGCTCTGGAGAACACCGTCAATGGCAATGCCAATACTACCGGACTCGTGACCACGGTAGCGAATGTGAGCTCCACAGCAACCCAGGCGAAGAACGCAGCAGATACGGCTACCAATAATGTCAGCACTCTTACCACGAGCGTCAATGGCGTTTCTGGGAGAGTGACTGCCCTGGAGAATGCTGGCTACATCACGAGCTCAGCTCTTTCCCCCTACATCACTACTCAGACAGCAAATAACACCTACGCAACCCCTAGCTATGTCAGCACAGTGCTGACGAGCTATGCCACTCAGAGCTATGTGACTTCAAGAGGCTATCTGACGAGCTCCAATCTGGCAGGCTACAACTACGCCACGCAAAGCTATGTCAACACCGCAATAGCAAACATAGGCTCAGGCACAACCTATGTGTCTACGAGTGATGCCAATTGGAAAAAGGTTAGAGGCTTGTTTGAGGGAGTGCAGGACAGCAATCGGACACTGCCTACCAACATCTACTTGGGAGGCACAGATAGCAGAATCTACTACGATGCATCAACTACCAGCTACAAAGATGTGAGTGCTATCAATACCTCTTCTGGCAGTGCTTACGTCAGTACAAGTGATAGTACTTGGTTAAAACTCTACGCAATGATTAATGGGGTAAATCCAAGCCAACAATACTCTGACTTGGCATTACCCGAACGACTTTTTGTGCGGCCCTATATTGGGGCATGGCCTAACTACACTGGGAATACTGCAAGCGACCAGACTCAT
>Ga0255765_1003997_pt1 | contig 15176 bp, 18 predicted proteins | sample 041ome_8_FD_179965 | JGI IMG/M metagenome (GOLD analysis project Ga0255765, IMG submission 179965) | Coastal salt marsh microbial communities from the Groves Creek Marsh, Skidaway Island, Georgia - 041407BS metaG (version 2) | ecosystem: Environmental > Aquatic > Marine > Intertidal zone > Salt...
GGGTGAGGGCGCTGCCGTTTCCGCAGCCATCACAACGACGCTCATCGTGACGGCCCGACATATTCTCTACTCGGTGACTTTGGCGCCGCGCTTTCAGGTTCAGCCGCGATGGTTTCGGTGGCTGGGGCCTTATGTGTTGATCGATCAGGTCTTCGCCCTCACGCAAATACGCGACCTTAGTGATGACGACGACTTCCGCCGCTATTACCTAACGGCGGGTTTTACCTTTTGGGCTATGTGGGTGCTGTTTACCGGACTCGGCATCGTGCTCGCTCCGGTTATTCCTGAGGATATTGGTATCGAAATCGCCATAACCCTCATGTTTCTCGGTCTTCTATTGATGGCCATTAGACGCCGAGCACAGGTCGTGACGGCCGTTATCAGCGCCGCGGTGGCGTTGTGGTTTGCCCACCTCGACAACCAAGTGGGGTTGATTGTTGCCGTAGTAGCGTCGCTGTCAGTGGCTACCTTGGCTGAGTGGAGAAAAGCGTGAGTCTCTTTTGGGGCATCGTACTTGCCGGCATTGGGGCCTACGCGATGCGGGCCTCGTTCGTGGTGTTGCTCTCGGGTGTAACCTTCCCTGATCGTATTATTCGCATTTTGGACCACGTGGGACCGGCGGTAATGGCTGCGTTGGTAGTGACGACACTCACGGGCCCCGGCGGGCAGCTCGAGGCCGGTCCGGTTGAGTTTTCGACATTACTGATCATGGCGGGCGTAACGCTTTGGCGGAAAGATTTACTCGTCGGCCTTTTTGTCGCGCTTATCGTATTCTTTGCCTTAAATGGATTAATGGCTTAGCGCTGCTAGCTAGGGAGACTGTATGACAAAGCGACCCAACCCGCTCGATCGATATGCGCACCATATTGCGCCAGGTGAACTCACGTGGATTGGCGTTAGGCCCAAACGTCGCGAACCGCTGCACTCAGTGCCGTCAACGCAGGCGGTTGCGACACTCGGTCTTGAGGGCGATCACCGTATGGGTAAGACACCGGGCTCAGGACGGCAGGTGTCTATCATCTCTGAGGAATTCATCGCACAGGCAGCACATTTCCTCGGGCGGGATGACATTGACCCCGGGCTTTTGCGGCGCAACTTGGTGGTCAAAGGCGTTAACTTAAACGCGTTGCGGCGTCAGAGGTTTCAGATTGGTTCAGCTGTCTTTGAGGCGACGCAGCTGTGTCACCCCTGTGCGCGAATGGAGGAGAATCTGGGTAAAGGTGGGGTCGCCGCCATGCTCGGTCACGGTGGTCTCTGCGCGAAGATTGTTGAGTCGGGCGAGATTGCCATCGGTGACACTATCTCCGTGTTGCCACCCCAAGAAAATTAGAGATTAGAGAAATGGAAGAGGAAGTTACAAGGACTGCTCATGGACGATCCCTACGCGTTTCAGCTTGACCCGCAGCTCGAAAAAGACACTGTCCTCATTTCCGACTGGCACCTGTGTCAGGTGCGTCTTATGAACGACAGTCGCTACCCGTGGGTCATTCTGATCCCAAAGGTGGACGACATCTCTGAAATCCATGAGCTAACCGAAGAGCAGCAGCAGTTGCTGCTTGGCGAGTCTATGCGCTTGTCAAAAGCGTTGGATCAGCTGTTCTCACCACACAAGCTCAACATTGCCGCGCTCGGCAATATGGTGCGCCAGTTACACGTCCACCATATTGTGCGTTTTGAGGATGATGCGTGTTTCCCAAAGCCGGTCTGGGGTGTCGGAGAGGCTGTACCCTATGATCCAGAAACGCTGGTGGAAACGGTCAGCGGATTACAGATAGCGTTCGAGCTGCTCTGACCTAATGCCGTACGGTAGCTAAGTGTGCCGTGGTCGTCTGTAGCCATCTTTTTGCATAATGCATTTACCCTGCGATTGCCGCGCTCTCTGCAAGAATAGTCTTACGGCAGTTAGTGTTGCCCTGGAGACGTTAAACGAAATATTCGGCGTGGCTAAGCGAGTTGAAAAATACACTCTGCAGAGTCACGTTTTCTAATCGGGAGCCCTGATAGCTCAAACCCCAATTAACTCAAGTATCTCATTGCTGCCATTGCGTCTCTGTAAAAAAAAGAGCCCACAAACGTGGGCCCAATCCTAGAAGTCGTCACAATGACTTAGCTAAAACAACAGTATGGCTCAGGCGAGTAATTGCAAAATACGAATTTAGTTGCAAGATAAAATTCGCAATCTGCGAAAAATAATGTTGTTTTAGACGCGGCGGGTTTTATGCGAGGTGTGCGTATCAGAAATAAGACAACAAAATGTCGCCCTATCGGCGCTAAGGGAGTAGTTATGAAACGTGTGTTTTCTTTAGGAGTTTTACTGGCTGCAGCTTGCGGGCTACCCCAGGTGGTATTGGCTGATCCCGCAGAGGATCGTCAGGATAAGCGGATGTCAAAGCTGATGTCGCAGCTTGATGCAGACGAGAGTGGCACGATCAGTCTCAGCGAGTTTCGGATGCCTGAGGGGCGTGATACGCCAGAGATGCGGATGGATTTAAATGGCGATGGAAATATTTCCAGGGACGAGGTGTCTGAGGCTATAAACCAGAACTCAGAAGAGGCGTTAGCGCGATTTGATGAGGCAGATATTGACGGTAACAGTGTTGTTACTGCTGATGAACGCCGACAAGCAGCATTCAATCGCATTGACAGCGATGGCGACGGGCAGCTAACACAGAAGGAGATGCGAAAAGCGCGGAAAGGAATGGGTAAGAAGATGAGACGTCATGGCGGAGAAGGTAAAGGCAAAAAGCAGCGTCAAGGCGAGCGCGATTAGAGCAGTAAAAAACTGCATCCGATTAAGCGGGGAATTTGTTGAAGGCAGGTGAGGAAGCGCAATTGGTCGCTCTGGTAACTCAGGGCGACTCGCGCGCGTTTGCCGAGCTGGTGCAGCACCATCTCCCAGCCATTGAAACTTACGCGCGACGCATTCTAGTTGACGAATCGTTGGCACAAGACATTGCTCAAGACACGCTGCTGGTGTTGTGGCAGCGTTCTGCCGAGTTTAAGCCTGAAAAAGCACGATTAACGACGTGGCTACATCGGGTAGCGCACAATCGTTGCATTGACTTTCTTAGGCGTCAGAAACGTGAAACCCCAATCGCGTCAAACGAACTAATTGCGCGTCAAGAAGGCGCGGCAAATACGGTGTGCGAGGTGTCTGGAGAGGTGTCTGGAGAGGTGTCTGAAATCGCCTCGCTGCCGTTACAAGCCTCAGTCATATCAGAAGCGTCAAGCGCATCACACGCTAGAATCTCATCTCTGGATGCTGCGCTGCGTCAACTTCCCGAATCACAACGGACAGCCTTGGTGCTGACCTATTACCAAAACCTATCAAACCGTGAAGTGGCGACGGTCATCAATGCCTCGACTCGGGCCGTGGAGTCGCTTCTCTGTCGAGCCCGCAGTAACCTAAAAAAACAGCTGGAGAGTCAGCAATGAGCCCCGAACAAAAATTGTATGAGCGAGCCTTTGAAATTATTGAGGCTTATGGCGCCGATAGGGCGCGATGGCCGGAGCAGGAGCGCTCCGCGATTGAGCAGGCCATCGTGAAGAACCCTAAGTTACAAGCGCATTTGCATGTGCATGCAGCTTTGGATGCATCGCTAAAGAGTCTTGAGGTGCGGCCTCGTCTGAGTCCGGAAATTGTGGCGCAGCAAATCGTCGCCCATCCGCAACGAATAACGCGCGCTCAATGGCTACAACTCCAGCTTGAAGGTTTGACTGAATGGATTGCGGCGGCCTTCTGGAAACCTGTTTTTGCTGCGAGCTTTGTTTTTCTTATCGGTGTGGGTGCCGGAACCGTAGCGCTGGAGCCGGTAGAGGACTGGAGTCAGGCGGAGCATTTAAGCTTTGCGTTGATTGGTGAGGAGCAGTAGCTATGAGTCACGGAGCATTAAAGGGATTACTAATCACATCAATTGCAGTCAATTTACTCCTCGCAGGTCTCATTATTGGGCACATAGTCAGGTCGGACGGCGGGCGTGAGTTACCGCTCGCCTGGGCTTTCAAAGAAGTGTCGCCTGAAATCAGAGAAAAAGTTCGCCCCATTATTCGCCCACAAGTTAACGATATTCTCTCAGAGCGGCGTGCCCTGCGGCGACAAGAGCGTGAGCTGCATAGGCTCCTTAAATCCGAGACGCTAACGCGTGAGGAGCTTGTCATGGCCCTAGCTAACATGCGAACTGCGACTAACCAGTTTCACGAAAAACTCCACGGGATCGGGGCGGACGTCTTAATGTCGCTCGACGCGAGTGAGCGAGCCGCCGCGGCCCCCTACCTTTTCCGTCCACCGCACCAAGGACGACAGCGTCCATCTAGGCCGCGAGAGGACCGAGGGGACAAGCACCCAGAGCAATAAGCGCTCGGAGAAAGGAGCACACGGAGAGCTAAGCACCTGGGAAAGTAGCTCTCTTTGCTCACTGCCCTTTGTTATCACGGTCGGGACAATCCCGGTTACGGAGTGTTGTTATTTTTAAAGGCTGATTACGAGTGAGCCTTCGCTGAGGTTGATCTACACTCGTCAACTCTCTTTTAACGGCTCGTACGCAAACTCGCGTGATGGAACTCATCTTCGATCTTTTATCTCCGATGCAATTGCTCGCTGTTGGTGCGACGGCCATGGCGGCTGCCTTGCTTCGCGCCTTTACCGGATTTGGCTTTGCGATGATCGCAGTGCCTGTGTTCTCGCTGTTGCTCCTACCCAGTGAGGCGGTGGTTTTGGCGGCAAGTTTGACTATTGCTGTGAGCACTACCAGCTACAAAGAGTGGTGGGGAAAATTTCCAGTCGATCAGTTCAAACCGATGATTTTGGGTTCGCTGGGTGGTACTGCCGTAGGCGTCTACTTGTTGAGTGGTATGTCGAAGGCAGATTTTCAGCTCTGGATCGGGCTATCTGTCATAGCGGCGACATTGGTGACCGCGCTTGTGAAGCCTACGAATAAAGTACGTGTTCCCAAGCGCCTCACTTTTGGCACCGGTGTTGCCTCAGGACTCATGAATGGCGCCTTCGCCATTCCTGGCCCGCCTGTCGTGGTTTACGCCATGGCGGTTATTCCCGAGGCCGCCGCGGCCAGGGCTTTTTTGATGGCGTTCTTCTATGCATCTAACGCTTTGGGTTTAGCCATGTTTTCCATTGCAGGTATGGTCACGCTGACACCGCTTTTGCTGCTGGTGCTAGCTTTCCCGCTCACGCTATTGGGAGACAAAGCTGGCATCACGCTCTTTCGGCGGTTTGGCAGTGGGTCTTATCGCCCTGTGGCGCTGGTGGTCGCGCTGTGTCTTGCGTGCTGGAACGTGTACTCAGGCTTGAGTTAAAAATAAGGTCAAGACCGCTTACTGTTTTACGTTGTCGCGCACAATCCTTGCTTTGTCGCGTTGCCAGTCGCGCTGCTTCTCCGTGTCACGCTTGTCGTGTTGCTTTTTGCCTTGAGCAATCGCGACTTTGGCTTTTACCAAGTGCCCTCTCCAATAAAGTGCGGTGCAGACGCAGGTTTGGCCCTTCTGGGTAATCGCCTGGTTTATCGTTGCTAATTCTTTGGCGTGTAAGAGCAATTTGCGAGATCGCGCTTTTTCAACCACGTAGTGTGTTGAGACGGTATCTAGCGGTGTTATCTGCGCGCCGAGCAAAAAGGCCTCACCTTTGGTCATGACCACGAAAGAGTCGGTAAGCTGAATACGGCCAGCACGCAAGGCTTTTACCTCCCATCCCATGAGAGATACGCCTGCCTCGAACGTGTCGAGTAGGTGATATTCAAAGCGCGCGCGTTTATTTTGCGCGATTGTGTTGTCCGAAAGTTTTTTTGTTTTGCCTTTGCTCATCTTCGCATTATACGCATGGCAGACTTAGCTGTCTGATGTTTATATTGGCGGTGTTGGTAAGTGGGATATTGATTTGGACAACAACGTTCAGAAACCGTGGCGAGGTCAAACTACCCTCATTTTAGCGTTGCTTGCTGTTGCGCTTGGGATGGGAAATGTCCTGCGCCTACCCTACATGATCGGAGAGCAGGGCGGCGGTGCTTTTCTGATCGTTTACTGTTTGGTACTTGCGATCGTCGTAGGGCCGTTACTCATTGCCGAATTGACACTCGGTAGCTTGGGACGTGCATCACCCATGGGCTCAATCCACTGGGCGGCATCGCTAGCAAGTCGCGACACGCGTTGGCAATGGGTTGGAGGATTACAGGCGGTACTGGCGTTCCTTGTTGCAACATTACTCTTGATACCGATAGTGATTGGCGTTGAGGCGGGATATGCGATTTATCAAGGCGAATGGGCTGCCGCTAGCGCAGGTGAAATCGTGACCGCATTGTCAGAAATCGAGACAGCGGATCACCTCAGAATTTTGGCGTTGGTGGTTGCAGTGATTGTTTTCACCGCACTTCCCGGTCCGCAAGTGGTACTTGCCATCGTAGGCTGGCTCTTGGTCCCCGTTATCTTGGGGATGCTTTACATAGCGCTGGGTTTCGCATTGGATGTCGGCGACCTCTCTGCGGCTAATGAATGGCTTTTCAAATACCGTCCCGAGCAGTTGTCGCAGCAGGGTGCTTTAACCGCGGCGCTTGCAGCGCTCTCAACGCTTGGGGCAGGTGTCGGAATAGGTCTGGTATTCGGCAGTCGCTCGCCACAGGGATTGCCGCTTATTCGTTCGGTAATAGCGGTGGGTATTCTCGATACCGCAATCATGCTGGTGACGGCCATTGTCATCGTGTCGGTAACTGCGGCAGTCGGTGTCGATATGACACAGGGCTTGGCTTTGCTGGTGGTCTCCCTGCCCTATGCTTTTGTGAATCTCCCAACGGGTGAGCTTTACGGTATGTTGATCATGGCGTCGATATTGTTATCCAGCCTCGCGGCCCTGATCGCCTTGATTGAACCTATGGTTGCCATATTGGCTCGAGAGCTAGAGATGCCTCGCGCGATTGCTATGGGGGTGATTGCATTTGCGCTTTACGCTGCGACCTCGCTCGCGATTACAGAGGCGAGTCTGCGACAAACGATTGATGGTTGGTTGGTGCCGATTCTGATTCCTTTGGTGTTGGGTATTACCGCGTTTTTTACCGCGTGGCGAGTACCGCGGCCGATCCTGAGAGGAGAGAAATATCGTGAGCCGTTTCCTCTCTTTTACGGATGGTTTTTTCTACTGCGGTGGTTCGCCCCTGTCTTGTGCTTAGCACTGGGTATACTTACGCTCCTAAGCGTAATGAATTGAAGGAAACAACTTGCCAACTACCATAAGTAAGACAGCTCTTCTGCCACATTCGGCCCAGACTATGTTCGATCTGGTTGCTGATATCGCGAGCTATCCTGAATTCTTGCCGGGCTGTTCCGGGGCGCATATTATTGAGGGGACGGACAAAGTCGTTGTTGGACGACTCGATCTCTCCAAAGCAGGCGTCACGCAGTCCTTTGTAACGAGAAATATCAATACGCCTTACACGTCGATTACGCTTGCACTTGAAGATGGACCATTTGACTCGCTTGGGGGTGAGTGGCGCTTTGATGCCTTGAGTGATGAGGCCTGTCGTGTGTCACTCGATCTGACGTTCCAATTACGATCCGGTCTACTTAAGATGGCAGCCAGCCGCCTTTTCGAGTCTGTCGCTAACGATATGGTCGACGCAATGGTAAGGCGAGCGAATCAACTAAAAAAAGAAAAGGCATCGTAGTTAATGTCTGAAGAAATCACCGTTGAAGTCGCCTACGCGCTGCCAGATAAACAGCACATCGAGAGACTGTACGTGCCAATAGGGACATTAGCGCTGGAGGCAGTCCAGCTAGCTGATCTCGGGCGGTTCTTCGATGAGTTACCGGAGGTCTCAGCTATGAAGCTTGGGGTCTGGGGTAAAGCCGTAGCGTCGACCCACGAGCTTGCCGACGGCGAGCGTGTGGAGATCTATCGTGACTTACTAATTGACCCTAAGGCGGTCAGACGGGCGAGGGCGGAAAAGGCAAAAGCAGGACGTGATGAGTCCTAAGGTGGGCAAGCCGTCACAGTTAAAGCCACCTGCCCTCATTTCACTGAAAGTTGCAACAGCTCTTAAGTGGACTCTTGTTCAGATGACGCTTGCTCAGTGGATTCTTGCGAGTCCTCCGTGGAGACCTCGGGGTTGGGCTCTGGCCAATTTTCACTGACAAAGTCGCCCACGACGTCTACCAGCACATCATCCTCGAAAACAACGGTGAGCTTGCGACGCAAAAGTGTGTCGTTGCCGCGCCTTACAACCCGGAGGTAGTCCCATCGGTCGTTATTAAATGTGTCTTCCACCAAGGGTGTTCCGAGTAAGAACCGAACTTGCCGACGTGTCATCTCAGGCTTTAGCTGATCGACCATATCTTGGTCAACGATGTTGCCCTGATCGATGTTAACCAGATAAACGCCGGGGAAGCCGATGCCGCTGCAACCAGAGAGCATTACTGTGGACAAAATGAGAGATAAACCGATGATCAGACGCGTTCGATACACCACGATGGCCTTTCCTGTTGATGGAACGGCTGGCATCATAACTCTATTATCCGTCTTCGAGGAAATCTTGTGAGCAATCAAAACGTCGACCTTAAGCGCGCAGGCCTGAAAGTTACGCTTCCAAGGCTTAATATTCTCTCTATTTTGAGTGAATCTGCAGGTGAGGGCGCGCACTTGAGCGCCGAAGACGTTTACCAGCGTTTGCGAGATGCGGGTGACGACGTTGGTTTAGCGACCGTTTATCGCGTACTGACACAGTTCGAAACCGCGGGCTTGGTGGAGCGACATAACTTCGAGTCCGGTCACTCGGTGTTTGAGCTGGCAAGCGATGACCACCACGACCATATGGTCGATGTCGATACCAACGACGTGATTGAGTTTGTAGACGCGGAAATCGAAGCTCGTCAGCACGCGATTGCCGCTGAGCAGGGTTACGAAATTATTGACCACTCGTTGGTGTTGTACGTCCGTAAAAAGCGTTGATGACACAAAGTGGTGGCTGACTCGGATAGCGCGACTGGCGGCTCGCCCTGTTTGGTTTAGCGACCCCTCGGGATCAATCAGCTGTCAGTGAAATTAGTCCGCTGCTAGCAACTCACGTGCGTTCTCGCGCGTCGCTTCAGTGACCACAGCGCCACCCAGCATTCTGCTGAGCTCCTCGACACGTTCATCTTCCGATAGGTAATTGAGGTTTGTCGTCACGACCTCGTCGCCTGCTTTACTCACTTGGATGTGCTTGTGACCCTTTGCGGCCACCTGTGGAAGGTGAGTCACACAGAGTACTTGCACGTTCGCAGACAGCGTTCTAAGCAACTTACCAACCACATCAGCGACAGCGCCACCAACCCCAACATCCACTTCGTCGAAGATCATGGTTGGCGCAGTTGCCATATCAGCTACCGCCACCTGTAAGGCGAGAGAGATACGCGATAGCTCGCCGCCCGAGGCTACTTTGTTGAGTGGTCCGGGTTGACTTCCGGGGTTTGTCGCAATCCAGATCTCGACTTCCTCTAGACCGCGAGGGTCAAGTTTATGAGGGTCTAGAGGCAAGAAGCCTATCTCGAGGGTACACCGCTCCATAGCTAACTGCGCCAGAAGATCCATGGTTCGGGAGGCGAGCGCTTTACCTCCCGCAGCGCGCTTCTGACTAAGCGCTCCCGCCGCCTCTACCCATTTGGACCGTCGCACCTCAATCTCTTTCTCAAGATCTTCCAGCCGCTGACTGCCCTGCTCGAGCCCTTCGAGCTCGTCACTGAGTGTGTTCAAGTGGTCACAAAGCGCCTCAGGCTGAATACGATGCTTGCGCGCAAGTGTATAGGCTGCGTCTAGCCGTTTCTCAACGTCACGTAGTTTTTGCGGATCAAGTTCAATGCGGTCTAGATAACGGCGAAGCTCTGACGCGGCCTCCTCGAGTTGAATTTGCGACGATGCCACCAAGTCACGACTTTCATCGATACCGCTTCCGAGGCGATCATCGCTCAGGGCCGTGACCGAGGAGCGCAGTTGGTCACCGAGTTGGGCACATTGCTCCGATACGCCGTGCACCGTATCCATAATCCAGCTGGCGTTACTCAGTAACTTTTGCTCGGACTCCAGCGATTCCAGTTCACCTTGAGAAAAATTGAGCTCAAGCAGTTCCTCGATCTGGTAATTGAGAAGATCTCTCCGTTCCTCGAACTCTTGGCTAGAGGAGGTCAGCGCGGCGAGTTCCCGCTCAAGCGAACGGATTTCTTCCGCCTCAATTGCGACCGCTTCCGCTTCACTGCTGATATTAGAAAATTCATCGAGAAGTTCTCGCTGTACAGCGCGGCGCAGCAGTGACTGATGTGCGTGCTGGCTGTGTATATCGACCAACAATTCACCCAACTCGGTACATTGCGCCAGTGTTGCGGGTGAGCCATTAATGAAGGCGCGAGAACGACCATCCGAGGTCACAGTTCGTCGAATAAGACAAGTGTGGCCTTGTAGGAGTGCCGCGTCCTCCAGCCACGCTTTAGCCAGCGGCAGATGCTCCACCGAGAACAGCGCCGAAATCTCGGCACGCTCTGCGCCCGCGCGGACGGCTCGAGCGTCCGCGCGATCCCCGATGCACAAGCCCAGAGCGTCTAACATGATGGACTTACCTGCACCTGTCTCCCCCGTCACGCAGGTCATGCCGTTGTGCAGTTCGATATCGAGCCGTTGCACAATGGCGTAATCGCGAATTGAGAGGTCGGTCAGCATAGGTCGTCTGTACTTATTGCTCTAAAGCCAGCGTTTAACGTTGCAAGCATCTTTCGTTGATTGACACGTTATAGCTCAGCTACACGATTTTCGGAACACCGTGTCAAGCAATCTTGCAAATCCTTTTCGTTCTTTTCGACTCCGGTTCGGTGTGCTAAAACTCGTGGGTAGGAGATTGATACATGACATCTGAAGGTTTATCGCCGCGAGCGGAGTCGTTGTTGAGGACACTCGTGGATATGCATATTCGCGAGGGACAGCCTGTGGGCTCGAAGGCCTTGCATGTGGAAAGCGGCATGTCCGTGAGTCCGGCCACTATCCGCAATGTTATGTCAGATCTCGAGGACCGCGGTTTCTTATCCTCACCGCATACCTCGGCAGGGCGAATACCCACTGCGCAGGGTTATCGGCTGTTTGTCGATAGCTTGCTGCAAATGAGTCCCATCGATGAGGCGGCGATTCAGGTGTTACAGAGCGAGTTAAACCCGTCGCGTTCATCCTCCGAGTTAATAGCGTCAGCGTCCAATTTGCTGACACAAGTTACGTCGCAGGCCGGGATTGTCACCGTTCCTAAGCAAAAAGCCTCGCAGCTCCGCCAAATCGAATTTTTGCCACTTTCTGACTTGCGGGTTCTGGTGATCCTGGTTGTGAACGAAAAAGAAGTTCAAAACCGTGTGATCGAGTTGTCGAAGCCTCTGTCTGAGGAGCAATTGAGATCGGCGGCCGATTGGATAAACCAGCGCTATGCAGGGAGTGATCTGGCGCATGTTAAGCAACTAATTGTTGCAGAGATGGCCGAGGCGCGCTCGCGCATCGACGAGCACCTTGAGGCTGCACTGCAGTTGGCACAAGATGCGATGGAGGTCGAAGATGACAATGATGGGTATGTGGTCGCAGGTGAGCGGCGGCTCCTCCAGCAAGCCTCTGCGGGAGATATGCATAAGCTGCGTGAACTCTTTGATGCCTTTGAGCGAAAGAGGGATTTGCTCGAACTCCTAGATCGCTGTTCGCGCGCAGACGGCGTGCAAATCTTTATCGGCGAAGAGGCGGGTTACGAGGTGCTTGGCGATTACAGCGTTATTACGGCGCCGTACGCACAAGGTACGCAGCCGGTAGGTGTATTGGGAGTTATCGGTCCGACGCGTATGGCCTACGAGCGTGTCATTCCACTCGTAGATATCACTGCAAGGTTACTCACGGCCGCGCTGTCGCGCTGAATCCACCCAGAGTTAGGGCGACAAGACCTAAGTCTAAGGCGGTCGCTGAAAGTAACTGATGGTTCTTTCTCCATGGTTCTCACTTAAATCACTTGACTCCGAAGTCGTGTGCTCAGTGGCTCGGCTTGGCTCAAAGTGTGAATATCCCCAAAAGTTGAAAGTTTTTGCCTTGAAAACCTAATTCAACGCCCCATCTACCCCGTATTGAAAAAAATCACCGTGGGAGAGGCTGTATGTCGACCGACAATAACGACACGCAAGACAACAACGAAGAAGTAAACGCACACGCAGAAATCGAATCTGCTGAGCCGGAATCGGCGGATGTTGAAACAGAAGCGTTATCGGAAGTCGAGGCATTGCAAGAAGAATTGGCTTTTGCAAAAGACGCGGTTTTAAGAGCACAGGCTGATTCGATCAATGCGCAGCGTCGTGCTGAGTTAGAAGTTGAGAAGGCACGCAAGTTTGCGCTCGAGCGTTTCTCGCAAGACCTGCTACCCGTAGTCGATAACTTAGAGCGCGCACTAGAGGCCTCCTCGGGTTCTGATGGCGATGGTATATCAGCCGTCGTTGAGGGTGTTGAGTTGACTTTGAAGAGCTTGGTCGACGTGCTGTCTAAGAACGGAATAACCCCAGTGGATCCGCATGGAGAGCCCTTTGATCCGCAGGTAGCTCAAGCAATGAGCATGGTCGAGAACCCAGATGTGGAACCCAACACAGTCATTGCGGTGATGCAGAAAGGTTACCTGCTCAATGACCGGCTGTTACGCCCCGCCATGGTCATGGTCTCGAAGGCAGCGTCGTAAGGCAAAGATAAATTTTTTCAACGCTTTTTGATGGGCGCGCTTGAAAAAAGCAGAGCAAGACCCATCTACAGAAACAGGATTAAGCACCGGGCGCTCCCGGTCGTAGGAGAGAGAAATGGGAAAAATTATTGGAATTGACCTCGGGACCACCAACAGTTGTGTGTCGGTTCTCGAGAGCGGCAAGCCTCGCGTTATTGAAAACGCTGAAGGCGGCCGAACGACGCCCTCGATTGTTGCATATGCGGATGACAACGAAGTGCTCGTTGGTCAGTCAGCGAAGCGTCAGGCGGTCACCAACCCCACGAACACACTGTTTGCGGTTAAGCGCTTGATCGGTAGAAGATTCGAAGACAACGTAGTTCAGAAAGACATCTCCATGGTGCCTTACAAGATCGTTAAGGCGGATAACGGCGATGCGTGGGTTGAGGCGAAGGGCGAGAAGATGGCGCCACCTCAGGTGTCTGCTGAAGTGCTGCGCAAAATGAAGAAGACCGCTGAAGAGTACCTTGGCGAGTCGGTAACAGAAGCGGTTATCACCGTTCCTGCGTACTTCAACGATTCACAGCGTCAGGCGACCAAGGACGCGGGACGTATCGCTGGGCTGGAAGTGAAGCGCATCATCAATGAGCCAACGGCGGCCGCGCTTGCTTACGGTATGGACAAAGCACAGGGCGATCGCACGGTTGCGGTTTATGACCTGGGTGGCGGCACCTTTGATATATCGATTATCGAAATCGCAGAAGTCGATGGTGAGCACCAGTTCGAAGTACTTGCAACCAACGGTGATACTTTTTTGGGTGGAGAGGATTTTGACCTCCGTCTCATCGAGTTCTTGGCGGATGAGTTCGAGAAGGAGAACGGTATCGATCTGCACAATGATCCGCTCGCGCTGCAACGGCTGAAGGAAGCAGCAGAAAAAGCGAAGATCGAGCTTTCAAGCTCGCAGCAGACCGAAGTGAACCTGCCTTACATCACTGCAGATGCGACTGGCCCCAAGCACCTTGTTGTTAAGTTGAATCGTGCGAAGCTCGAGTCGCTTGTAGGTGAGTTGGTGACGCGTTCTCTTGAGCCCGTCAAGGTCGCTCTGACTGATTCGGGTCTGTCTGAAAGCGAGATTGACGACGTTATTTTGGTGGGTGGTCAGACACGTATGCCACTCGTCCAGCAGACGGTTGCTGACTTCTTTGGCAAAGAGCCTCGTAAGGATGTAAACCCTGACGAAGCGGTTGCCATGGGTGCATCGATTCAAGGTGCGGTACTTGCGGGTGATGTTAAAGACGTATTGCTTCTTGACGTAACGCCACTGACCCTGGGTATCGAGACGATGGGTGGCGTCGCCACATCGCTTATTGAGAAGAACACCACGATCCCGACGAAGAAGTCGCAGGTGTTCTCTACCGCAGAAGACAACCAGACGGCTGTGACTATTCACGTTGTTCAGGGTGAGCGCAAGCAGGCGGCATCCAACAAGTCCTTGGGACGATTTGATCTTGCTGATATCCCACCGGCGCCGCGTGGCATGCCACAAATCGAGGTGACGTTTGATCTTGATGCGAACGGTATCTTGAATGTGTCAGCGAAGGACAAGGCAACCGGTAAGGAACAGTCGATTCGCATTACTGCGTCGGGTGGTCTATCCGAGGAAGACATCGAGAAAATGGTTGCAGACGCGGAAGCAAATGCGGACGCCGACAAGAAGTTTGAAGAGCTAGTAACGGCTCGAAACGCAGCGGACGGCATGATTAACGCGGCGAAGAAGACGTTGGAAGAAGCCGGCGAGCACGCGACCGATGACGAGCGCTCGGCAATCGAATCGGCGATCAGTGAAGCGGAAGAAGCGGTCAAGAGTGACGACAAGGACGCGATTGAAGCTGCGACTACCAAGCTAACCGAAGCCACAAGTGGCGTTGCTCAGAAGATGTATGCAGCACAAGCGGAAGCCGGTGAAGCTGCTGGCGAGCAGGCAGGTCCTGAGGACGATGCGGTTGACGGCGATGTTGTCGATGCAGAGTTTGAAGAGGTTCGTGAAGACGATAAGCGTTAATAGGTGCGGTTTTGAACCGCTTAGGTTTGTGACACGTTAAACGTTGTACGGGTTCTGGCTGAAGGTTGGAATCCGTTTTTTTTTAACTAGGCCACCGATGTTCGAGTGGCGGGAATGACTATGTCAAAGCGCGATTATTATGAAGTGTTGGGGGTCGATAAGTCGTCCTCAGCGCAAGACATCAAAAAGGCGTACCGCCGCGTTGCAATGAAGTACCACCCGGATCGTAACCCGGACGATGAAAATGCGGACGAGAAGTTTAAGGAAGCTTCAGAGGCCTACGAGATTCTGAGCGATGCGGAAAAGCGACAGGCGTACGACCAATACGGTCATGCGGGTGTCGACCCTCAGATGGGTGGCGGCGGCTTTCAGGGTGGAAACTTCAGCGACATTTTCGGGGATGTTTTCGGCGATATTTTTGGGGGCGG
>Ga0255765_1003999_pt1 | contig 15174 bp, 12 predicted proteins | sample 041ome_8_FD_179965 | JGI IMG/M metagenome (GOLD analysis project Ga0255765, IMG submission 179965) | Coastal salt marsh microbial communities from the Groves Creek Marsh, Skidaway Island, Georgia - 041407BS metaG (version 2) | ecosystem: Environmental > Aquatic > Marine > Intertidal zone > Salt...
TCACATACATGGACTGTGGATCAAAAATTAAAAAAATATTACAAAAACAAATATAAGCCTAAAAATCAAATACTCATGGGTATATCCTGGATGAGTGCTAATAAAAAAATTGGCGATGAGAAAACGATACCGCTCCATGAGTTTACTCAATTGATAGCTGATAGACAGGTTGTATCTCTTCAATATGGAAATGTTCAAGATGAAATTTCAAACGTCAACAGTAAACAGAAATGCAATATCATGCACGATCAAGATCTAGATTATTATGATGATTTAAATGGCTTGGCCGCGTTGGTCTCAATATGTGATGTTGTCATCACCTGTAGCAATGTAACAGCGCATATTGCCGGAAGATTAGGGGTGAAGACTTATTTAATTACACCAAAAAATTTTGGGAACATATGGTATTGGAATTCAGATAATAAAGGCATTTCAAAATGGTATCCTAGTGTACAGATTTTTAGACAAACAACTGATGGAGTGTGGGCAGAGGAAATTGAAAAAATTAAAGATCTATTGACATCATAAAAAATCAGGAAAAAATTTATGATATTTTTTATAACTGGCTTGTTTTTCAATTTTATTGCGTGCTTGAGAAAAGCTGGCAGTCTGAATAAAGTTATCAGAGTTATTAAGATTTAAATAAGATCTATCATATTTAAGTTCAAGAAAATTAAATAGCTTTATAACTTCATCTTCAGGATTTGCAATTAATTTTTCATATTCAAATTTATGGATATTTTTATCTAATAAAGCAATCCAAGATTCAATAATGCTTACATGTAAATTATAAAAATCCCTAATATCTTTTACATTATAAGAAAAGGGTAATGCTGAATCTCCAAAAAATGTTTTAAAAATAGAGAAACAATTATCAAATATATTTCTGGATGTAAAAATAAACTTTGCTTGTGGAAAAATAATTTTTATAAGACCAATCCAAAAAAAATTAACAGGCAATTTATCAATAAAAATTTTTGAATTGGTTATTAACTTTATATGATTTAAATATTTATTACCGATATTATTTAATATATTTTCATTCAGGGAGTTAAGATTATTCATAAACTCATAATTCAAAATTTCAACCTCACCACATGATTGCACATCTGGAGAATTGATAAGAATTTGTTCGGTAATGCTTGAACCAGATCTTGGAAGTCCAACAATAAAAATTGGCTTATATTCTTTTAAAGTAGAAGAGGCATTAGTTAAAAAGTGATATTTATCAAAAATTTGCTCATTAATATTTAAAAAATAATTAATATCAAAATTGATAGTTTGTTTCTTTAATTTATTTGCTTTGAAAAGATAATCAATATATTTTTCCTCATCTTTATTTTCATAAAATTTAGAAAGACATAAATTAAAATAAATTAAATCAAAATCACTAAGATGGTATCTTTCATTTATTTTAATTAACAATTCCAAATTTGAGTAATATTCAAAATTTTTGTCAATTTCCATTAAATTATAAATAGCAAATGTATTTTTTGGATTTAGTTCTAATGCTTTTTTGAAATATTCTTTTGCTTCTGTTGGTTTGTTTTTCCATAAAAAGATAAAGGCTAAATATATAAAATTATTGGCATTCGATGGATTAATTTTAATTGCAATTTCAAGTGATTTTTTTTGATTCTCGAAGTCATTTATGAGCCGAAAACACTGAGCTTGTAAATGATAACAAATTTCTAAATGAGCATTTTGATCAGTTAAGGAACTAATAGTTGAAAGAGCATTCTTGATGGAGAGGGTTTGTATAAAGATCCTTGCAAGATTAAGGTAAGCATCAACATTTGCTGAGTCATTCTCTATACAATTTTCAAAGCTTTCAATAGCTAAATCTTGTTGATTGCTATTATGATAAGCAACACCGAGATTATAAAAAGTTTCAGAATCATTTGGATATAAATTAATACACTTCTGGAGTAGTTTAAGTGATTCATTAAAAAACCCCTGATAAATGAATATAGTGGCTTTTGTATTTAACAATTCTTTTGAGGTAGGGTTTTGTTTTAATAGTTTATCTATTGATTTGTGGGCATCAGTAAAAAGTCCTCTCGAGGTCAAGTTTTTAATGGAGTCTAATACTGTATTAAATTTTTTTATCAAAGAGATGATTTTAAAAGATTATCGTATTGCAAATAATAGCAACTATTTTGAATCTTTAATATTTAAATCCAGGATTTTTCTTGAAATTGTGTTTCTTCCAATGCCCAAAAGCTCTGCAGCACTAATTTTTTTATTTTTAGATGCTGTTAATGCAGTTTTTATTAATACCACCTCCAATAAACTAATGTATTTCTCATAAACATTTGACGTTTTATTGTTAAGATCATTTTGTATAAGATTAGATACAATTTCATCCCACTGTCCAGAGTGTTTGGGGGAGAGATTTTCCCTAAGTATTTCAGCCGGTAAATCTGATATTCCAACTTCTTTGCCAGGTGACATCACCGTAAGCCAGTGACAAATATTACGTAATTGCCTAATATTGCCTGTCCAGCTCAGTTTTTTAAAATAGTTTTGCGTTTCCTCATTAAGAAACTTTACAGAAGTATTTAATTCTTTTGCACTCTTCGATAAAAAATATTTACTGAGTAATAAAATATCATCAGCTCGATCTCTCAAAGGGGGTAATTCAATAGAAATTACATTGAGTCGATGAAAGAGATCTTCTCTAAATTTTTCTTCTTTAATCTTCTCAGACAAATTTTGATGAGTTGCTGCAATAATTCTGACATTTGACTTGACAGATGAGCTAGATCCTAGCTTTTGGAAAACACCATCGTTCAATACTCTTAGAAGTTTAGCCTGAAGATCCATAGGCATATCTGCAATTTCATCTAAAAATAAGGTACCTTCATTGGCTTCTTCGAAATAACCTTTTTTTGAACTAATGGCTCCAGTAAAGGCTCCTTTCTCATAACCAAATAATTCTGATTCCAATAGATCCTTAGGAATAGCGGCCGCATTAAGCGCTATAAACGGTTTATCTTTTCGATTGCTATTGTCATGGATTGCTTTAGCCACCAACTCTTTTCCGGTTCCACTTTCACCAGTGATGAGAATACTCGCTTCCGATTTGCTGAGTTTGCCAATTTGTTTAAAAACATTTTGCATCACAGCTGAATTGCCAATAATTTGATTATTAGTTGCAAAATCATCTTCTTGTTCACCCGATATTTTAAATGCAGAGTTAATAATTTTCAGGGCATCTTCAATATCAAAGGGTTTGGGAAGGTATTCGTATGCACCAAAAGCGTAGGAATCGACCGCTGAGTCTAAGTCGCTGAATGCAGTCATGATAATAATGGGAATATTAGGGAACTTAGTTTTTACTTTTTCAAGAAATTGCAGGCCACTTTCTCCAGGCATCTTAATATCACTGATAATTAAATCCGGCATGTCATGATTAAAATGATTGATGGCCTCATTGGAATTAGAGAAGGACGTCACAGTAAAGTTATTTTTTTCTAAGGCCTTTTGTAATACCCATCTTATTGATTTGTCGTCATCAAGAATCCATATTTTTTTTGCGAGCTCACCCATGTTTGGCATCCTTGTTGATTGGAAGTAAAATTTTGAATGTTGTCTCACTCGGTTTGCTAAACACATCAATCATGCCATTATGCAGCGTAATAAAATTTTGACTGAGCGGTAGACCCAAACCTGTTCCATTATCCTTAGTGGACACAAGTGGAAAGAATATTTCTTCAATTTTTTCAGCTGGAATACCATTGCCGTTATCAACGATTGAGATATTCATGACGGTGTTATGGAGTTTTTTATGAAATATGACTTTTCTCTCTGAGCGAGTGAATAATTTTATTTCAGGGGACTTGATACTTGAATCATGACTAAGCTCTTCGCAAGCATTTTTAACAATATTAAAAATGGCTTGATAGATCTTATCGTGATCACAATAAATATTTGGCAGCGAGATGTCGTAGTCTCGAACAAATGTAATGCCCGGATATTCTTTGATGAGAACACTTCTGACCTTTTCAATAATCTCATGAATGTTGTTTTCTGTGAATTTTGGGAGTTTATGTGGGCTTAACAAACTATCCATGAGTTTTTGGAGTCGATCACTCTCTGAAATAATTACATCAATGTACTCAGATAGCTCTGTATCAATTTCGTCTGAAAGAAGCTGGGCAGATCCCTTAATTCCACCCAAAGGATTTCTGATCTCATGGGCTAAATTTCTTAATAACTCAGTATTGGCCCTTTGTTGCAACATCATTCTCTCTTCTTTGGCGACTTGAAGCACTTGATCCATTTCAATAAATTCCAAGATAAATTGATATTCATCATCTTCAAACGGCGTTACTGTAAAGGTAACGGTTTTGATATTACTTTTAACATTGATCTGACACTCATGCTCTTTGTATGTGGCAGATCGTTCCAGGGATTTTTTTATTCTGTAATTTAAATAATCTAAATCTTCAAAAATAGTCGAGATGCTTTTATCTTTGAGTTTATTAAGCGATGTCTGGAATAAAATTTCGGCACTTGGATTGATGTATTTTATATTTAAATCATTATTAATCAGAACAACAGAAGTCGCCAGCTGTTCAAGATCATTGTTATGTTTTTCTTTGATGGGAGGAACCATAATTTTAAAAAACTCAGGGCAGTCAATACTGCCCTGAGTACTTTTAATTATAGTGAATAGTAGAGATCAAATTCAACGGGATGAGGGGTCATCCTAATTGATGTTACCTCATTCATTTTAAGATCTATAAAGCTATCAATAAAATCATCACTGAATACACCGCCCTGAGTTAAGAAGTTACGGTCTTGATCGAGAGATTCAAGAGCTTCTTCAAGGGATCTTGCGACGGTTGGTATTTTTGCATCCTCTTCAGGTGGAAGGTGATACAAATCTTTAGATGCAGCTTCACCTGGATGAATTTTATTTTGAATGCCATCCAATCCTGCCATTAACAGCGCACTAAAAGCTAAATATGGGTTTGCTGTAGGATCAGGGAATCGAGTTTCAATTCTTCTCGCTTTGTCACTGGCTACAAAAGGAATGCGAATGGATGCTGATCTATTTTTAGCAGAGTAAGCTAACTTCACCGGAGCTTCAAATCCAGGAACCAGACGTTTATATGAATTGGTTGATGGGTTGGTGATTGCATTTAAGGCGCGTCCATGCTTGATGATTCCGCCAATGTAATACAGCGCCATTTCACTGAGTCCTGCGTATTCATCTCCAGCAAACATATTCTTTCCACCCTTCCAGATCGATTGATGTACATGCATTCCTGATCCGTTATCTCCTAAAATAGGCTTAGGCATAAAGGTCGCCGTTTTGCCAAAATTATTAGCTGTATTGAGCACGACGTATTTGAGTATTTGGGTCCAATCTGCTCGCTGGGTTAATGTTGAAAATTTTGTACCAATCTCGCATTGACCTGCACCCGCCACTTCATGATGGTGAACCTCTACAGGCACTCCAAGTTGTTCAAGGGTAATACACATCGCTGAACGTAGGTCTTGTAATGAATCAACAGGCGGAACAGGAAAATAACCACCTTTAACTGCTGGACGATGGCCAACATTGCCACCTTCATGATTATTGTCTGAATCCCAGCTGGCTTCTTCCGAGTGAATTTTAACGTGTGAGCCGCTCATATCGGTTTTCCAGGTAATAGAATCAAATACAAAGAATTCTGGCTCTGGTCCAAAGTAGGCTGTATCACCAATCCCGGTAGATTTTAAATAAGCTTCGGCTTTCAGGGCAATGCTTCGAGGATCTCTGTCATAGGCTTTTCCATCGGTTGGATCAACAATATTGCAAGTCAAAGACAGTGTCACGTCTTCAAAGAAGGGATCAATTTTTGCTGTATCTGGATCTGGCATTAATAGCATATCGGATGCATTGATACCTTTCCAACCGGCGATGGAAGAACCATCAAAGGCATGACCATCTTTAAACTTATCTTCATCAAAAGCAGAGATTGGAACAGAAACATGCTGCTCTTTACCTTTAGTGTCTGTGAATCTGAAATCAACAAATTTAACATTGTTGTCTTTCACCATTTTCATTACATCTGAAACTGCCATAATTTTATTCCTCTCACGTGTTTATTATTACTTTTTATTATTGCAATATTTATGCCAAAATAAATTGTTCATATATATTAGATGAAATATTTAAAAAATTATTAATGTAACTGTTTTTTTGAGCATTTTTGCTTAATTTTATAACAATTTATATAAAAAATGCACTAATATAGTGCAAAAATAGATTATGAAAAAATTTGCTGTTCTTGGTAATCCAATTGATCATTCGTTGTCACCTCAAATCCATCAGGAATTTGCCAGGCAATTAAAGATCTCTTTGACTTACGTAAAAAAAACTGTCCCTCTAGATTCATTTGAAAAAATTATTTCAGAATTAAAAAATGACAAATTTTATGGCGCAAATGTGACATTACCTTTTAAGTCTCAGGCGGCTAAAATTGCTCAACACAAATCAAATGAGGTGATTGATACCCATTCGGCAAATACCCTCACCTTTTTAGGTGATCATATAAAAGCAGACTCAACGGATGGTATGGGGTTGTTAACTGATTTAGAAAATAAAATAGGATCCATTGCGAATACAAAAATTCTGCTTTTGGGCGCCGGGGGGGCGTCAAATGCAGTGATCCCGGCTTTATATAAAAATCACATTAATCAACTTTTCTTGTGGAATAGAACTATTCAAAAATCGTATGACATGCAACTTTTTTGGTCAAAAAAATACAGTCATCTTGCTGTCATGGAAAATATCGATCTTGCTGATATTGATCTTATTATCAATGCAACTTCAGCGGGGGTAGATTCACAAGTTTCCCCTATTCAAATTAACACGTCAAATAAGGATCTTGTGTGTTATGACATGATGTATGGACAAAAAACTCCATTTCTTCAACTGGCTCAGAAAAAAAATCTAACTCATTTTGATGGTTTGGGCATGCTCGTTCAGCAAGCTGCTCTCAGTTTTGAGATTTGGCATCAAATGAAGGTTGATACAAACAAAATTGAGGCTGGTCTAAGATTAACAATATAAAAACAATCATTTATTTAATCATTATTATTATTTTAATGAGCTATGTATTTTATTTTGTACCTAAAATCTTCAATATCATAAATCTTCAAACTGCAAATCCAAACACAACATCGATGATCGAGTTTCAGATGGGCGAAGAATACAGTGAGCAAAAAAAAATAAATTGGACAAATTACCATTCAATTTCAGATTCAATGAAAAGAGCAGTGATCGCTGCTGAAGATGATCGATTCCTTGACCATCATGGGGTTGATTTTAAAGCCATTCAAGAGGCGATTAAAAGTAACTTAGAAAATGATGTCAAAAGAGGAGGGTCAACCATATCCCAACAGCTCGTTAAAAACTTATTTTTAAATCCATCCAAAAATATACTCAGAAAACTTCATGAGTTTGTTTTAGTTTTTTTTCTGGAAGTTTTTTTGACCAAGGAAAGAATTTTAGAATTATATTTAAATATTGCGGAATGGGGATTTGGCATATACGGAATTAAAGATGCTGCAAATCACTATTTTAATGTTAATCCAGACCATTTGGAATCTTACCAATCCGCAAAGCTTGCGGCCATGCTTACTAATCCTAAAAAGTATCAGCACAACATCAACTCAGAATTTTTAAATAAGAAAACTAAACAAATATTCAGTCGGATGGATTATTCAAGAATTCCCTAAAAGACTTATGTAAAATATTTTTTTAAATATTGACCTGTATAGCTCTTGTCTATTCGAGAAACATCTTTTGGAGTTCCGCAGGCAATAATTTCCCCACCTCCAGAGCCTCCCTCTGGGCCTAAATCAATGATCCAGTCAGCAGTTTTTATGACATCTAAATTGTGTTCAATGACGACTATTGTATTTCCATTATCTCTGAGTTTATGCAAAACGTTTAAAAGCAATTGAATATCTGCAAAGTGAAGACCAGTGGTTGGCTCATCTAAAATATATAATGTTTTTCCTGTATCTCTTTTTGATAATTCAAGAGCCAATTTGACACGCTGAGCTTCTCCGCCAGACAAGGTTGTGGCATTTTGACCAAGTGTTATATAACCCAACCCTACTTCTAAAAGTGTGCCCAGTTTTTTTTCTATCGTTGGAATGGATTTAAAAAACTCATGTGCTTCTTCGACCGTCATGGCCAGTACTTGATGAATATTTTTTCCCTTATATTGAATCTCCAAAGTTTCTCTATTGTAGCGACGGCCCTCACAAATATCACATTTCACATACACATCAGGCAAAAAATGCATTTCAACTTTAATGACGCCATCTCCTTCACAAGCTTCACAACGCCCCCCTTTGACATTAAAAGAAAAACGGCCGGGGCCATAGCCTCTGGATTTACTTTCAGGTAATTTTGAAAATAAATCCCTAACAGGAGTAAAAAGGCCGGTATAGGTGGCTGGGTTTGATCTAGGCGTTCTTCCAATGGGGCTTTGATTGACATCAATCACTTTATCAAACAAATTAAACCCAATGATTTCATCATAAGGTGCCGTTTCATGAGAGCTACGATTCAGTTGATTGGCCATGGCTAAATACAAGGTGTCATTAATTAAAGTTGACTTTCCACTTCCTGAAACACCAGTAATACAGGTAAATAATCCAGTGGGGATGTCCGCATTAATATGTTTCAAATTGTTGCCGGCTGCCCCTTTTATCCGAATGAAATTATTTGTGGTTTTTGAAATATTTTTAACGGATATATTTTTTTTCTTGGACAAGTATTGTGCTGTGAGGGAGTCTTTATGTTTTAAAATTTCTGCTGGGGTTCCTGTGGCAATAATCTTCCCTCCATGAACTCCTGCTCCAGGTCCGATATCGATCACATAATCTGAACTCATGATTGCATCCTCATCATGTTCCACAACAATAACGGTATTGCCTAAATCTCTTAGATTTTTAAGGGTATCCAAGAGCCGATCATTATCTCGTTGATGAAGTCCAATCGAAGGCTCATCCAGAACATATAAAACACCTGTGAGACCGCTGCCAATTTGAGAAGCTAAGCGAATTCTTTGAGCCTCACCACCGGATAGTGTATCTGCTGTTCTCGACAAACTTAAATAATTTAGACCCACGTTATTGAGAAAATAAACTCGGTTCTTGATTTCATTGATAATCTTTTCAGCAATATGCTGTTTTGATCCAATTAATTTAAGATTATCGAAATAAGAAAAGCATTCTTTGAGGGACATGTCACAGATAGAGTGAATATTCTTGCCATTGAGTAAAACATTCAAAGAGGAAAGCTTCAGCCGGGTCCCATTACAATCTGGGCATTGGGTATGACTTAAAAACTTAGCCAATTCATCCCGCACTAAGTTTGAATCTGTTTCGTGATACCTTCGATTAAAGTTATTAATAATCCCCTCAAACTTATGAGATTTTTTGTACACTTTTCCATCTGAGCTGAGATAAGAAAAAGTAATTACTTCATTATTGCCATGAAGAATAATATTTTGAATGTCTTCAGGCAGATCTTTAAAGGGTAAATCAATATCAAACTGATAATGATTGGCTAGAGAATTTAAAATTTGAAAATAAAAATGATTTCTCTTATCCCATCCCTTGATCGCCCCGGATGAGAGTGATAAATCGGGCATCGAGACAATCTTTTTTGCATCAAAGAAAGTTTTATTACCTAATCCATCACAAGATGGACATGCCCCCATAGGGTTATTGAATGAGAAGATTCTGGGTTCCAATTCCTCCAAAGAATAATCGCAGACGGGGCAAGCAAATTTGGATGAAAAGAGATGGCTCTTTTCTTCATCCATTTCATAGACTATAACTTTTGATTTTGACAGAATGATGGCTGTTTCAATTGATTCCGTTAACCGTTGTTTTGAGTTTTGATCAATTTTGAGTCGATCAATGACCACGTCAATAGTATGTTTTTGATTTTTATCAATAAGGGGTAGATCATCAATTTCATAGATTTTTCCATCCAGTCGAATTCGAATAAAACCTTGTGATCGAAGCTCATCAATTAAATCTTTATGAGATCCTTTTTGCCCAACGATGACCGGAGATAAAACAATAATTTTTTTATCTTCACCGATCAGAAAAATATTATCGACGATTTGTGAGACGGTTTGGGCTTCAAGTTTATGGTGATGTTCAGGGCAATGAGGTTCACCTGCTCGGGCAAATAATAATCTTAAATAATCATGAATTTCAGTCACCGTTCCCACAGTAGAGCGAGGATTATGTGATGTGGATTTTTGCTCGATGGAAATTGCTGGTGATAAGCCTTCAATAAGATCCACATCGGGCTTATTCATGCGATCAAGAAATTGTCTTGCATAGGCTGAAAGGGATTCAACATATCTTCTTTGTCCCTCAGCGTAAATTGTATCAAACGCTAAGGAAGATTTTCCTGATCCCGATAGTCCAGTAATCACCACTAATTTATTTTTTGGAATATCAACAGAGATATTCTGTAAGTTATGGGTCCGAGCGCCCTTGATAACTAGATTGTCATTCTTTTTTTGCATAACCTGTTAATATACGAGAAATTTAATTTTTATGTAATATAAATATCAGCATGACGTCATTCGAGATCAAATCAACATTAGGAATTGCCTTTATTTACATTCTTAGGATGTTGGGTCTCTTTATTGTACTACCCATCATGTCATTACATTTAACTGATTTATCAGAATACAGTTCAACATTTATGATTGGTCTTGCTTTTGGAATGTATGGGTTAACTCAAGCATTATTTCAAATTCCCTTTGGGATTTTATCTGACAAGTTCGGTAGAAAAAAAATGATCCTTCTGGGCTTGTTCATCTTTTTAGTGGGATCAATTTTTATTTACTTTTCACAATCTTTAATAATGATTATTATCGGCAGGGGTCTTCAAGGCGCTGGAGCGATATCAGCTGTGTTGCTTGCTCTTCTGGCTGATTTAACCACAGATTCTTCTCGAACAAAATCGATGGCAATTATTGGCGCATCGATTGGATTGACCTTCGGTATTTCCATTGTTTTATCTCCTATCTTAAATAGCTATTTAGGATTCGAGAATATTTTTTTAATGATTGCCATCTTAACTCTCATCGCCATGGGGGTTCTGATTAGATATATACCGGCGCCAATCAATTTAGCAAAAAATAAAGATAATAAAACTTCTTATCAGCAAGTAATTTTTGATAAAGTTTTTTTAAAACTCGATTTAGGTATTTTTTCTTTGCATGCTTCACAAATAATCATGTTCATGATGATTCCGGTCATGCTCAATAATATTGGATATCCCATAAAATATCACTGGCAAATTTACCTACCTGTTTTTGTGCTTTCAATTTTGGCTATTGTGCCGATGATTTTACTTTCCTCAAAAAAACAGATGTTAAAAACATTTTTCTTAGGAAGTATTATTTTATTAATTCTTGTTCAATATTTATTTATCAATTGGTCGGATAACAAACAAAATATTATGATTATTTTACTCATTTACTTTATCGGATTTAATTTTTTAGAGGCCACTCTTCCAAGTTTAATTAGTAGATTATCCCCGAAAAATTTAAAGGGTTTGGTTCTTGGGGCTTACAACACATCTCAATCCTTAGGAATTTTTATGGGTGGAATTTTAGGTGGATTTATTGCTTCTCGATATGGCAACCAAGCGATTTTTATTGTAAGTGCATTATTTTTATTAATCTGGTTATTTACAATGATCAAATTTATTTTTCCTGCGAATAGAAAAGATTTAGTCTTAAAAATCAATCCTAAATTCTTTTTACTCCCCAAGAGCTTGACTGATGAGATTTATAAAAAAATTAATCGTCTTGAATTTGTCGAAGAAACCTTAATATTCCCATCTGAAAGCTATATAATTATAAAGTCAAAAAATGATTTAACTCTTGATCAAAAAAAAATAATCAAGATTTTAGGAGAAAAATATGCCATCAGTTAATAAAGTCATTCTTATGGGAAATTTAGGAAGAGATCCAGAAGTTCGTTTTATGCCTAATGGAGATGCTGTGTGTAATTTTAGTATTGCTACGACTGACACATGGAAAGACAAGGCTGGAGAGCGTCAAGAAAAAACAGAATGGCATAATATCGTGATGTATCGAAGATTAGCTGAGATTGCCGGAGAGTATTTAAAAAAAGGAAGACCTGTATATATTGAGGGAAGACTGCAAACAAGAAAATGGCAAACTAAGGAAGGTCAAGATAGATATTCGACTGAGATTATTGCTGATTCAATGCAAATGTTAGGCGGACGTGATAGTTCTTCGCCACAGGAAAATTCTAATGCTGAAGAAAAACCTAAAGATGATTTTGATCAATCTCCTAACAGAGTCAATGAACCTAACCCATCAAACACGGGAAGTGCATTTGACGAGTTTGAAGATGACATCCCTTTTTAATAATTAGTTTGTATAAAACCTATGCCTATTTATGAATATCGATGTTCAACCTGTCAGTTTCAAGACGACCTAATGATAAAGGTTTCTGCAGCCACAACTCTTCAATGTCCATCTTGTCAAAAAAATACATTTGAAAAATTAGTCTCAGCACCTAGTTTTAAGTTAAGCGGCTCGGGCTGGTACGAAACGGATTTTAAAAATAAAAAAGACATTAAGTCACCCAGTGACAGCACTAAAAAAACATCTGATAGTTCAGAAATAAATACAAAACCCGAAACCACCCAAAATACAGAAAGTAGCAAAAGTGTTTAAAAAAAATATACTGACCGGCTTGATAGTGCTTATCCCATTAATCTTAACCTTATGGGTGATATTCTCCCTAGCCCATTTTTTAGACAAAATTATTGTTTTTCTGCCCTACGAGTTTCAACCTAGTCAATTATTTGGTTTTGATGTTCCGGGTCTGGGAATTATTTTAACGATTGCTATCATTTTCTTTGTTGGCCTAGTTTCAAATAATTTTTTTGGCAAAAGCTTAATTAATTTTTATGAAATAATTCTTGATAAGCTCCCCTTTGTTAAATCCATTTATGGAGGAATTAAACAGGTATCTGATACCCTTCTTTCCAATAGCTCCACAGCTTTTTCAAAAGCCGTATTGATTGAGTTTCCTGACTCTAAAAATTATACCTTTGCCTTTATAACCGGTGAAACAGATGAGCGGATTTCAAAAATATTAAAAGGAAAATACGTAAATGTATATGTGCCAACAACCCCAAATCCAACATCCGGTTATACATTAATGGTGCCCAGAAATAAGGTTATAGATATTGATGTTTCAGTAGATCAGGCACTTAAATATGTGATTTCAATGGGCGTTGTTCCGCCAAAGCTAACAACCAAAAATAAACAATCCAAATTAAAGAGATAAGTAATATGAGAACTATGTATTGTGGCCATGTGAATACTTCACATATTGATCAAGAAATTTATTTGTGTGGATGGGCTCATCGCCGCAGAGATCATGGAGGAGTGATTTTCATAGATCTTCGAGATAGAGAAGGGCTGGCACAAGTGGTTATTGACCCAGACACCCCGGAAGCCTTTAAAATTGCTGAAACCGTTCGTAGTGAATTTGTTCTACGAGTTAAGTGCACAGTGAGGAGAAGGCCTGACGGTACGGTAAATAAAAATATACCCACCGGTGAAGTAGAGATGCTGGTCTCAGAGATTGAAATTTTAAACCCCTCGTTAACACCTCCGTTTGTGATTGATGATGACAGCATCACGGAAAATATCCGACTGGAAAATCGTTTTATGGATTTGAGGCGTGATGAGATGCAAAACAATCTGAAGGTCCGATATCAGATTACCAAAAGTGTTCGTAAATCATTGGATGCAGATCATTTTTTAGAAATTGAAACACCTATCCTAACCCGCAGCACCCCAGAAGGGGCTCGCGATTATTTGGTCCCATCAAGAATTCATCATGGTGAATTCTTTGCACTTCCTCAGTCTCCTCAATTATTTAAACAATTATTAATGATCTCTGGATTTGATCGGTATTTTCAGATCGCGAAATGTTTTCGTGATGAGGATCTTAGAGCAGATCGTCAGCCTGAATTCACTCAGATTGATATCGAAGCATCTTTTGTTGAGGAAGAAGATATAAAAAATATTGCAAGTAAACTAACACAAACTGTTTTTAAAGATGTGCTTAATGTTGATCTACCGGCAAAATTTCAGGAAATCACCTACAAGGATGCCATGCTTAAATATGGTTCGGATAAACCTGATTTGAGGGTTAGTTTGGAATTAGTTGAATTAACCTCGGATATGAAAGATGTTGATTTTAAGGTTTTTTCTAACCCTGCCAATTCAGATAATGGCCGAGTCGCTGCGTTAAGGATTCCGTCTGGCTCCGATATGAGTCGATCAGAAATTGATCAATATACTGAATTTGTAAAAATATATGGCGCTAAGGGTTTGGCTTATATAAAAGTCAATGACATAACTAAACTTAACGAAGAGGGTCTTCAAAGTCCAATCGTAAAAAATATCCATGAAAAAGCTTTAAAAGCAATTATGGAAAAAACCGGAGCTCAAAATGGAGACCTGATATTTTTTGGAGCTGATAAAACAAAAATTGTAAATGAGGCTCTAGGTGCACTGCGACAAAAAGTTGGGCATGATCGAAAAATATTAAATGATCAAGCATGGTCAATTTTATGGGTTGTTGATTTTCCAATGTTTGAATTTAATGAAGATGAAAAAAGATGGGATGCCCTTCATCATCCATTTACCGCTCCTAAAGATGGTCATGAGGAATTTTTGGAAAATGACCCGGGTCAATGTCTTTCAAAAGCTTATGATCTTGTGATAAATGGTTGGGAAGTTGGCGGCGGGTCAATCCGTATTCATGATCAAAAAATTCAATCTAAAGTGTTTAATGCTCTAAATATTAAACAGGATGAGGCACAAGAAAAATTTGGTTTTCTGTTGGATGCTCTCAAGTATGGAGCACCGCCGCATGGAGGTTTGGCCTTTGGTCTTGATCGCATTACAACTTTATTGGTGGGTGCTGAATCCATTCGGGATGTCATAGCTTTTCCTAAGACTCAGAGGGCCCAGTGTTTATTGACATCGGCGCCCAATCAGGTGGATGAAAAACAACTCAGAGAGTTACATATTCGTGTCCGTAATCAAAATCCTAACTAAAGGGTAGATA
>Ga0255765_1004017_pt1 | contig 15134 bp, 22 predicted proteins | sample 041ome_8_FD_179965 | JGI IMG/M metagenome (GOLD analysis project Ga0255765, IMG submission 179965) | Coastal salt marsh microbial communities from the Groves Creek Marsh, Skidaway Island, Georgia - 041407BS metaG (version 2) | ecosystem: Environmental > Aquatic > Marine > Intertidal zone > Salt...
TGTGTTTATACCTATCTTGCCTTTGTTAACTGTTAGTGTGCCATTTAACTTTGTGTAGCCGTCCACCTCAAGTTCTTCTAACTCTCCTACTGTTCTCAACCTACTGTGTACAATGCCGTTGCCTAACCTATCACCGTCCACCAGTGTGTTGCCGTCTATCTTGACATATTGGAAGTCTATGCCGTCGGTCTTGGCAGTTTCCAGCACACGTTCCTTGATGTGGTTTACCGTGTCTCTCTTGATGACTCCGATGGCTTCCTCGGTAATGATAGTCTTCAACTCGTCCCAACTGGAGTTGTCTGTGTTGACTCGTCCACGTATGATTAGGTCATTTACCGTGAGCGTGTTCGCCTTTGCCTCATTCATTACGGTCAGTGAGTTGGTAACGAACTCGTTCTCATTGACAACGGTGTCGTCCATTAGTGTGAGCTGTACCTTATTAGTGTCTGATTGTATGGATGCGAACTTGTTATCCAACACGTCCTTGACCCTTGACTCTATCTTTTCATTTATCGACAGATTGTCCAACATGCTCTCCAATCTTGATGTCACCTGTTGGTTGACCAAGCTCTGTATCTTGTCAATGAACAACTGATCTGTAAATTTGGCCTGTACCTGTTCCTCAATGGCCCTCTCTAACATCGTGGTTATCTGACTGTCGTCTATGTCCAATCCTAAATTAATCGCCATCTTGTCTCCATAAATCTAATGTACAGCAGTGGAAGCCACCGCCCAATGTCCTACAATGTGTCAACTTCTGTGGTATCACGTTGAAGTTGCGTTTTTCCAGTTTCCTGATTATCTCTTTCTGATCCCTGTCCACCATAACTGTCCTGCGATCGATGCTCAGCATGTTCAGTGCCATCCATTTTGATGCGTATGGATATTTATAGAAGCCTATGGGAGCCAGATCCTTATCATTGATCCATATGATGTTCATACCCTTAAACAGCTCGGGCAGTTTATCTCCGGTGATCCTACTTCCATTCAGTGCCACGGTGTTCTCATTCAACACTGTTATGGTGCTGTCTATGTGAACTCCCTGATAGATGTTGTCCAACACGTGTACCCGCTTGGTGGGGTATTGTTTCTGTAACCACTCCGCTCCCTTGCGATTACCGCTGTCGCTGACCAAGTACAATAGGTCGTCGTTGTGTCGTAGCACATTGGCGGCATCAAACACAACCTCGTCATCATCTATGGTCCTTATGTTCTCTTCCGGCAGGAAGCCGTAACTGTCCATCTCCATCTTACGGCAGAGGAAACGCATGTTACAATCAATGATGTCCTCATCTATCACTAACAACCTATCCCTGGGGCAATAACCATACATGCCATCACGTGCCTGATAGTTGATCAGGCTGGGCCTATATACTTCTACTCCCTGATTGACTAGGGTGTTACATATACTCTCTAGTTCATCCTCAGTGTGATTGATGATGCTTTGATCTACGGGACCGCTAGGTACCGGACTGTGCTTCCATCGTGTGGTCAATTCCATCTCACGGAATGCTAGGTCCTTTGTGGGCCAATTGGCATACTGTGCGGTGCCCACTATGACACTACGCAGTTTGCTATATTCGTTGCTACTCTTTATCTTCATACGTGCCTGTTATCTGTAGGGTGTATCTGTCCGTGGTACCCAAGTTAGCCGCTAAATGGTGTGTGTCGTAACGCCATCCGATCCAGTCACCTGCCTGCCATCCTGATACCAATTTCTTATCAACTTCCATGATGTGTCCGCTCTGCCAGTCCTCGAGGAATACCACTATGCGGAATATCCTATGATGGTTTATACCTAACACTTTCTTATACATCCTATAGGTATCGCCGTGGCCGGGCAGTATGCGTCCCGGTTGCATCTTGTATAGACTGACGCCCACGTTGTCCAATCCTATATCCTCTGCCAGTCCATGCACCCATGCCGGACAGTCCTTGTGATTTATGATGTCGCCGGTATAGTTCTCAAAACGCAGTCCATGGTACTTCCATTGGAACATGGTCTTGTCATCATTGAAGGGCTGGTTGGTGTACTCTAGATCCCTATGGCTATGAGCCCATAAGGCATCAGTGTGGCCCGTGGCCCAGTTATCGTGTGTTTCCGTAGTGGAGAACTTCGTAATCGTCGGTAGACTCAAGTTTCCTCCATGGATCAACTATGACTGATCCTGGTTTGATGTTAAAATAAAAATTCTGTTTTTCCTGTTCGCCCGTGTATTCGTATGTGATCTGACGGTCATGCGCCATGAGGATCACTGCCTTGTCCGTGATGTCATCCACGCACTCATCTCTATTGTCTGCTAGTGGGTCAACATAAACAACTTCCTTGTCTTGTTCTTTGATGTAGTGTCCTACCAATGTTGAGTAACTACCGATACAATATTCTACATCCGGTTTGTAGGCCTTGCCATGAATAACAATAGGACCTTCCATTAAGTTTTGATCATGTACATCGACTAGGTATTGTGCCAGGTTATATGCCTGAACTTCTCTGCCGTGCATGATAGTGTCAAATAAGTCATAGCCAATCTTGTATTCTTGTGCCAACCAACGTAGGGCGATGTTATCTCTTGGATGGCAAGCGCCGGCGTCTCCCATGCCCGCCGTCATGTATTTAGGACCCATGATACGCATGTCTGATTTTGCCAATGCGTTGGTCACAACGTCCACGTTGATGTGTCCGATCTTCATGGCGAAGTCCTGTATCATGTTGGCAAGGCCAACCTTTGCTGAAATGAACGTGTTATAGAATATCTTTATGGCCTCGCACTCGTCCCACGTTCCGATCTCGTACCTGGGATCGTTCTCCATGATGGTCTTGTATAGATCAATCAGCTCACCCGCAAGTGCGTTGGGATTACCGTCCTCGGTTCCGATCATGACCATCTCAGGATTGACCATGTCCCACTTGACTGAGCCCATGGCGATCAAGTAAGGATTGTACAGGAACTGATGTTTGCCGTCCAATCTGTTGTAGAAATGCCTGCGTGTTGTTCCCGGTAGCACGGTTGATATTAACACGACCTTCTTACCTTCCTTGGCATACTTGTTGATGTTATCGATGGCGTCAAACACGTAGTCGTGTCCAAAGTCCTTGGGTTCCATGTGGCTTGATGGCACGCTACCGTCATAACCCTCGGCATGTGGTGTGGGCACCGCTATGAATAACCACTCCGACTTGTTTATGGTTTCCTCGGGTGTCGTTACAGTGACGCTGTCACTCTCCCTGGGCACCACGTCATACCCATACACTGTATGTTTTGTGGCGAAGACTTCCGCACAGTCCAAGCCTAACTTGCCAAGACCAATGAATCCTATGTCAGCCATTCTCTGTTTCCTTTATGTGCTAATATTATGATGATATTTATTACATTATTATAGCGGTCTAAAATAAAGGTGTAAATATCCGTATGCTCCAAATTGACCATATCTATCATTTTCTCAACAGGCATCTTTTCCATGACTTCTATTCAGTGTCACTGAAGAAGGGGTATCCAACGGTCTTCTCCAACGATCTCGAGGGGTTGAGCGACGAGGAAATTGAGCTTAAATTTTTTGAGGATGTGATGCCACTGCAGATCATGGAACCGGTCAATGTGATGAACCCGATCTTGCTGTATGATCAGGAACCGTTGATCAAGAAATTATACATGCCTTATGTTGATTTCATTGACAAATATATAGCGAAATCCATAATGAAGGGTCATACGATATTGGTATCAAGTGAGAGATCAGTCGAGGCCACTGGTAGCACCAAGTATCACATGTACTACTTCTATCATGGATTCGCGGCCATTGATTGGTTCAGGGGGTATCATGCTCTCAATGTTAAAGAGCCGATAGTCAGGAAGTATCGCAAGGACTTCATGTCATTCAACCGCTTGGTCAACGAGGACAGATCATATCGGATATATCTACTGTCAAGGCTCGTCGAGGAGAAATTGATTGGCCAAGGACTCATCAGTTTCAATGTTTCCGACTCAGAGTATGAGTGGCGTGACGAGCTCGACGATCCCTCAACCAGGTTATCTGACTCCATGAAGGATCACATACGCACACACCTGGACGTCGACAGATTGGTCCTGGACTTCGACAGCGTGCCGGCATGTAAGAGTGCGACTGTACCGATACGCATAAACATATCAGAGAAGGACCTTCACAGGAAGATCCCCAATGACACTAGGAAACCCATTAAGCGAGATGCCTGGAATGACCCTGACGCCTTCTGGCACTTGGTCTCAGAATCGGTGTTCTATTATGACAAACTACATCTCACTGAAAAGATATTTAAGCCCATAGTGATGAAGCAACCATTCATGCTGTTGGCCGCACCTGGCAACTTGGCGTATCTACGCTCATATGGTTTTAAAACGTTTGAGGGCATCATAGACGAGAGCTATGATACTATCAAGAGTGATGATGGTCGAATCAACGCAGTCGTTGACCAGTTAAAGTGGTACTGCTCACTTAATGAGGATGAGAAGACTGAGATACAGAAGAAATGTGAACCAATCATTGAGCATAACTTCCATCACTTCTACGGCAAGTTCAGGGAGATCATAACAGACGAGTTGTTAGACAATAGTAAAAAGTTGTTTGAGGATATCGGCTATGATGACTCTGAGATTGACTACGATTACATACGTCAACTTTTAACATGATCGCCATTGGCCCATGTCTTTAACATATGGCACTCCTGGCAAAGTGTTCTGAGATTGTCCGGATGATTATTTTTGGTCTTGTTCGCCACGACGTGGTCCACATGTAACATCATCATGCCCACCACTGATCTCTCCGCTTCTCCCAGTTCCGCTATCTTCGGATTGTCTCTACTGGGCATGTGGCCACACTCCTCACAGTGATCCTTCTTCCAGAAAGTCCAGGGTCTATCAATTCGACTAGGCCCGCCGTATTGTTTTAGCATGAGTTGATGGTCTCGACACAGCCTTTGGCTACATGGTCCCTTATAATGCGTTAGAGGTCGATTACAGCCATCTAAGACACATTGCCTGTTGCCTCTCCTCTGTATTGATCTCTCTGACAGCATTTGATCCTTGTCTGGGTCTCGGACGTTTTTAATTGCTATGAGTTCCATGATAATATTTAACATAGAAATATACACATATTAAACTATTGAATCTGTTAGTTAAATACACATATTATTAATCAGATCACGATCGGGGGATCCAAATCAAATGAGTAAATTTAACGGCCTACTAGACGCCAAATTCCACCCACCAAGAACTTGGGTATTAGATACTAAACTAGTCTACGAAGATGACCACTTAACTGACGCACAGATGGAAGACCTGAAAGCAGTCGGTGCTCCCATAGACATGCGTAGCGGTAAGGTAACTGCTCCCAAGGGACTAAAGACAGATATGGCATCAGTGCCTCGCTTCATGTGGTGGCTGATCGCTCCATTTGATGTTGCCAGGGCCGCTGTCATACATGATGTGCTATATTCAACTATCAGACACTATCGCTATCACGGCGGTGATGATAGAGTAGCATTCAAGGCAAAGAAGGTCGCTGACCTAGTGTTCAAACACGCCATGGATGATGCCGAACCGGCAGTACCTGGTTGGAAGAAGTTCTTATGCTACCAGGCAGTCAACGTGTTTGGCAAGAGCTCGATAGCACCTACAGAAGCAGACAAATAATCACACCCAAGTGACACCTCGATAAGTATCATTATGAAAGATGATGATAGCGATTTCGAGAGTCTGAACGATGATGAGGAACAGAGTGCCATTGAAGACATGGCCGATGACCTCGCCAGCATCACCATAGACTTCTGTCAAAACCATGACATCTCACTAAGTGAATTCAACGGGCTCATGATGGCCCAAGTGGTTCGCATGTATAGGGATCAGGGAGAGATAGATCAATTAGAGATGTTACTGGATCACATCCATAACACCATAGTGGAGATACGTCGGCTCAACGGCGACTTATGATTTAACCAGTACCCATTCTCCGTTACGGTACTGAACATATTCCCCAACGTTATTGAATGAGTATTCGCCTTCCCATGGTGATGTGGCAAAGGTATGCTCGCAGGGTTCGTCCGGAACCCAATACTTGCCCTTGTTTTCCTTACACCACTTTAGATAGTTGTCGTTGCCTTCCATGCAACTATTTACTATTCTATCTCGACCTTATCAAATTTTGCCAGAGGTAATTCTGAATAGTCACCATTGTGCCAGTCGATGTGTACCATGTCTGGATGTTCTTTCATTACATACCAGCATCCAGGTATGTACATACCATCCATTCGCTGTGCTGATGCCTTGAATTGGTATCGTTTGCCCTCACATTCAGTTTCCTGTGACAGTACAATTCTAAGGTTATCCCATAGATGCATAACCAATAATGGTTCCAGGGCATTGGCCATGGTGGTCCAGGATAACATTGTTATCAATAAGAGTTTTTTCATTATATTGAATCAGGTCCTTGGGAAGTAAACCACTCGGCATGGAACGTGTGTATGGTCATACCTTCCAGCTCGATGAAGTTGACTATGGGTATGATCCTCACGCCCTTTTGCTTGGGTGCGTCCTCGATGCTAGGAATGTTGTAGCAACACTCATGCAGGGTGCCGTCGGCCTCCGTGCTGTATGATCGATAGGGAAAGTATTCCTTTACCGTTTCTGCTGTACATTGTTCGTGGGTTAAGACTATCCAACCGCCTGCCTCGTTGGCAAGATAGGCTTCGTGATTATCTGCGTGTGCAAATGTGATATATGATAGTAGAACTGCTGTAAGTAGAGTTCTTAGCATATCGCCTCCTAAAATAATTAGTGGGCGTTGCTAGTCGTCCACTTACATTTATTTAACTCCTAAGGTGTAAATAAAATGTAACGATTTAACCGCAGTCACCAAAAGCGGCAATTCTTCTTGCCATTTCCTCCGCGGCCTTTGCCTTGGCGAATTCTTCTGATTGTTCCACGGCCTTTTTCTCTTTCCGTGTTTCCTCGGCCAAGTGTTGTAGGGCCTCAGATCCACTTGATTGATAACCAGGCATCTGTTTTTCCTTTTGGGATGGTTTAACACAACGGACTTGTGGTCCATGTGCTAGTTATATTTATCTAGGGGTCAACGTATTTTGGAAAAAAGAAAACCCCGAGCAAGTCGGGGTCCTCAAGTTTAAAACAGCCTATGCTGTTTGAAATTACTTGTTCATTACGTACATTGTAACTTCAAAACCGAAACGCATTTCTGTTGCTGATGGTGTAGTCCACATAATAGTAGTCCTTTCTAAAAAGTTTATTAAAATGTCGGCTAACCAAATCGTTGGAGAGTGTTACCACAGGTCCAACTTGAGATTAAACGTCTGCAACGAACCCTTCGTTGCTACATGTAATTATACTAGTAGACACCATGGAAGTCATACGCAAAATCATTAATCCTTCCTAATCTTCTTGTTGTATTCCAATGCCGCCTTGATCAGTGACAGGTCGACCTTGGCCAGGTCAGCGGTGTGTGCGATGGCCTCCGTGTCCTTAGGCAAGCAGTGTCCACCGAAGCCACGGTTAGGTGTGACATTTGAGTGATCTCTACCTATGCGTGGATCGTCAGTGATGACCTCGTGCACCTGGCTGAATTTTATTCCGGTGGCCTCACAGAAGTCATGGACTTGATTGAAGAAGGATACCTTGGTTGCCAGATATGCGTTGCGGAAGTATTTGGCCGCTATGAGCTCCTCGGGTGTCTTACGCACTGAATACTGTGCTGTGGGGAAGACCTTCTTGAGCATGGGTATCCAATTATGGCTCCATTGCCCCGCTAGGTAAAAGTGCTTGGTGTCCTTGAAATCCTCTGTGGCTGTCTTTGCCCTGAGGAACTCGGGACTGAACGTTATCCTATGGTCAGGAAAGTCCTGGCGTAGTTTCTGCCAGCCCTCCATTGATATGGTTGACTTGATCATTATGGACGTCTGTGTGCTACACTGCTTCACGACGTCGATCACGTTGGTCATGTCACAACTGCCGTCTTCCTTGCCGGGAGTTGATACTGCTATGACTACATGTGTGAAATCAAAGTCCGATAGTTTGTTGTTGTTGACCTTGGGATCAACTATGTGTATGGTCTCAACATCCTTGAAGGCCTCATGGAATGCCTTGCCCACATAACCGTAACCTGCTATAACTAAACTCATAGTTTAAGTATATAGCCGGATTTATTTCCTGTCAATGAATATCTGTTCTGCGTCTGATCTGCGTATAGCCAATTCAGTTGTGGCACACTTGCCCACGCCACAGTGGAAGTTTCCAAATAATTTCCTCAACACGCAGATGGGTTGGTTACATTTGAGTCCCATGCTACCTATGCGTTGATGGTAGTCTTTGTCATTGATGTCGATGCAGTCAATGATGCCTGAATCACCAGGCACCATGTCTGCTAATTTTTGAAGTTTATTACTCAAATACAATGCCTGCTGGTTCGAAATCACCTACTACTGGTGTCAACCAACTTGGTACTGAGGGTTCAGAGATAGCTCTGTGGAATGTGCAGATCTGTGCGAACTGCATGTCTGATTGTGCGTTAACATCTCTCACGTCAGCGTCATGTGTTGCTCGTGTTGCTTCACGTTGTGCCTTACATGCTAGATCATAATCTTCCATTCTGACTGCTTGAGTTGTTAATGTTTGGAGGCGTAGTGCTTTTTCTAGATCAGCAATACGTTTGGTAAGTGCTGTTTCGTTGGCCGACGCCATCATCGGTAATAAGAATAATGCTAATAATAATTTTTTCATTTAAGTTTTCCTTTTGAGAATGTTAATAAGTTTGCCTTTTGGGCAAGTAATACAGTATTGTATTACCTTCTATTTATCTTGTCAACCTAAAACTCAAAAGTTAATCCAAATCCTAGTGCGTCATAATCACTGTCGCCACGCTTAACTCTGTAGCGTGTGTCTAGTGTGATGTCACTGGTAAGTTTGTATCCTAGTTTAACAGCATAGGTCGTGTCTTTCTGTTGATGGCTAGTGTCAAAACTGTCACGGAAACGAACACTGGTTCCCACTGACCATTTGTCATCAATCTTGTATTTTAATCCCGGAGTTACTGCCCAATATGAGAAGTTGTCACCTGACACATATTTGTCGCCAGCACCTAAATATAAACTCGTTGACCAACGGTCTGACAGTTTGTGTTTTAGTTTAGCACCTGCTTCTAAACGTGTGTCATTGCCGTTTGACTCGCCATTCTTGTCTTTAACACGAGTTGATACTGACAAGTCTAACCATGGTGCGACATGCTTACCAAACTTCATGCCATATGTGTTTGCGTCAGTGCCACCCTTGGCATCCTGTGTTTCAAAGCGAATACCATAAAAGTATCCCTTGCGTTCTTGTTTTGTTTCTGCCCATGTTGCTGTTGCTGTTGTTGCCATTAATACTGCTAATGCTAATTTCTTCACGAAAATTTTTCCTTGATAAAAATATATAATAGATAAATCCAACACATAAAAGCACCTAGTGCTAGATTGCCAATTGCGAAACCAACCACAATGTCGATAAAGTTCATAAGGCATCTCCTTTACATTACTATTTAAACACACTAAGATTACAAAATGATTACAAAAAGGCAGATTTCCTGACCCCATCTTACCATTCAATAAATAGACGCATGCCAAAGAAGATCTACGTCGTGAGGACACACGGAATAAACGTGACCAATCTGTTCATAAGCATGATGGTGCTCAATGAGCACGATCGCGCCTACAAGATCTGTGACTATGAGCTCAGCCGTGACGGTAAATTCTTCATACTGACTCCCGGAGAGATGGTCAATCATTACGAGGAGACCCTGGGGACGGAGTTCCGCAACATTGACTGGAGAGAGAACATCGATCTCCTCGCAGAGTCCGTGGAGGACAGCGGTGACCAATTAGTGATATTTGGCAACCACGACGTGGACTCCTTACGTGCCATCAAGGAGAGGTTCGGTGATGATGTTATGGCCATTGGCATCAATTACTCAAACCAGGATTACTATTATCTACTGAGGAACATGGCCGAGTACCATGTATGGTGCCTACGCAACGGACTACTTATTCCCATGGAGCATGACGACCTGACCGTCAGTGACATTGAGCTGACAGACCATTACACCAGAGAGTTTGAGAGGATGGGCCTGATCCCCCGCAACAGCGAGGAATCATTTGACTACGACATCGACTTCCGTGACTTCATGGATCGCGCCAAGATGATGGAACATCTCAAGGCCATTGGTCTGGAACCAACCGCGGCGACCCTGGAGCACTATGACCGTTGGCGATCAGCCAACTGAATCAAATAATCAGTGCCTAATTAAATAATCAAAAGCACCTAGACCTGCGTTAGCACCTTCGCCCATGGCTATGACAATCTGCTTATATGGTATGTCAGTACAGTCGCCCGCGGCAAATACGCCTGACATCGAAGTGGCATTGTGCTTATCCACTTCAACCTCTCCCCATTTCGTTAAAGCAACTGAACCCTTTAACCAATCTGTGTTAGGTACGAGACCGATCTGTACGAACACACCGTCTACATCTATGGCATGCTTTTCATCTGTTTCACGATCAACGTAGACTAATCCCGTTACGGTATCCTTGCCCTTGATCTCTTTTGTTTCTGCGTTTGTAATAACTGTAACATTGTCCAGACTGATCAATCTGTTGACCAATACCGCGTCTGCCTTTAGTTCCTCGCCGTATTCGATCAGTGTCACCTCATCAACGATATTGGCAAGGTCGATAGCGGCCTCCACACCGGAGTTACCTCCGCCCACAACTGCTACCGGCTTGCCAATAAACAATGGGCCATCACAGTGTGGACAGTATGCCACTCCCTTGCCCTTAAACTCTTTCTCTCCGGGAACGTTGAGCTCACGCCAACGAGCACCCGTTGATATAATAACCGTCTTGCTGTGTAGTTCAGCACCATTCTCTAGCGTGACTGTTACGTGTCCTTCTTCACGTTCAATCTTCTTAGCCTTTTGATGGTACATGACATCAACATCATAGTCTTTTACGTGCTCTTCTAATTGTTTAACTAACTTAGGACCTTCAGTTGCCTTTACGGATATAAAGTTTTCAATACCTAAGGTATCAACTACTTGTCCGCCAAAACGATCTGCTACTATACCTGTCTTAAGTCCTTTACGTGCCGTATAGATTGCTGAACTAGCACCTGCTGGTCCACCACCCACTACTAACACATCAAATTCTGTTTTGTCATTTAGTTTCTCTGCTTCACGTGATTCAGCATTGGCATCTAACTTGCGTAGGATTTCATCGAGTTCCATGCGACCCTGATCCCACTTTACCTCGTCCTTAAACATCATGGGAACTGACAAGACATTCTTTTCCTTGACCAAGTCCGGGAATAAGGCACCGTCGATCACAGTGTGTGACACGTTATGATTTAGGAACGCAATAGTATTGAATGCCTGAACAACGTCAGGGCAGTTGTGGCAACTAAGGCTAACGTAAGTTTCAAAGTTGCCCTCAACCGGTAGTCGTTTAATTTGTTCTCTTACGTCATCTTCCAACTTCATAAGATAACCACCTGCCCATAGCAGTGCTATCACAAAGTTAGTGAACTCATGACCCAAGGGAATACACGCAAAGGTAATGCCGGTGTTAGCAATAGTAAAACTAGGAGTGCGATCTAGATCGTTCTTAATTAGAGTAATGCGTGGTTCTATCGTATGTATTTCATTTAATAAATCCAACATCTCTCGACCCTTATCACTTTCATCCACTGAATAGTGAATGATGAAGGGATGAGCTATCTTACCTAGATACTCCGTTAACTGTGCTTTTACCTTTGCGTCTAACATTAAATCTTACCTACTAAATCTAGTGAAGGTGTTAGTGCTTCTTGACCTGCTGACCAGTTTGCCGGACATGCTTGGTTTGGATTTGCTCTAACGTGTTGTGCGGCCTGTACCTTACGCACTAGGTCTTTGGCACTTCGGCCAATACCTAAGTCATTTACCTCTGATGCTTTAATTATGCCATCTGGGTCAACGATAAATGTACCACGTAATGCCAGTCCTTCTTCCTCGATCATGACATCAAAGTTTCTGGCTAGTGTGCCCGTTGGATCACCCAACATTGGGTATGTAATCTTTTTAATAGTGTCACTTGCGTCGTGCCATGCCTTGTGTGTGAAGTGTGTGTCTGTGGATACAGCATATACTTCCACGCCCAAGTTCTGTAGTTCCTCATAGTGATCTGCGATGTCGCCCAATTCTGTCGGGCAAACGAATGTGAAGTCTGCTGGGTAGAACACGAACACTGCCCACTTGTCTTTCACGTCTGCCTCTGTTACTGTCTTAAATGAACCGTTATGGAATGCTTCTGCCTTGAAAGGCTTAATTTCTGTGTTGATTAAACTCATTATTTTCTCCTTATAGTCAACAATATATTTAATAAGATTATACTATTAAAATGGTAACTTTAATAGGTTTTACTTATACAAATTTTAAATGGATCTAATAAAAATTTTAAATGGATAAACTACGCAGATAAATATGTGTATGACAACAATAGGCAATAACAGATTCGTGGACTGCGAGAACCTCGAGGATATACAGCAGGAGGCAGTGAACTGGCTCAGGAACAATGCCGAGCTCACTGATGGGCTCAATGACATTGACCATAAGCTCTTTTACGTGCTGGCTCCCCGCCTCTCCAAGTTCCTCATCGACAACAAGTTCTTCATCAAACAGATAAGGGCACACCAGGGAGCGGGCATGATATCCCTCGACGAGCCCTACATGGTGATTCCATTGGAATCCATACACTCGCCCTACATAGCAACGACTCCACAGCACGTGGACACTTCACTGATCTGCACCTTCTTCAAGGTGCCAGAAAAATACGCACAGATAAATAACGTTACTACATTTTAACGGGGGTTAGTGGTAATGGGCGAGATATTCGCACTGATAGCCGAGGTTGGCTTTCCAATTGTTGCCGCACTGGTGGGCGGTTACTTCGTGTTCCTCACCATGAAATTCATACTTGGTGGTGTCATGGGTTCTGTCAAGAGCCTGACAGGTATCATTAAAGCATTAGACAATCGCGTCAAGACAATGAACCATGATGTCATACGTATCGACATGTTGATGTCATCAGCCCTCGGAGTTAAGCCGGATCTGGATCGTATTGCTAGATCCGACGGCAAGAACGACGCAAGGAGAGATTGATGTTCAGCGAGCAAGTTAAGAGATTACCCAAGATGGCATTATGGCACGACAAGGATATGGTCATATCATTTTTAATTGGTGTTGTCATCGGAAGTATCATTAATTGGATTATATGAAAGAGTTCTTAAACAAATGGATACCAACAAAGTTATGGGTAAGCCTATTGGTTGCCTGTATAATATTATGGTGGCACGCATAAATGGATATAGCAGAATTAATATCAAAATACGGCTTTCCCGTTGTAGCCGCTGTTGGTCTAGGATACTTCGTCTACTACATCTGGATCTGGGCAACAAAGGAAGTTCAGCCCATACTTGATGAAGCACAGGTAACTCTCATAGCCCTAATAGATCGTATCCGCATGTTGGATAATGATCTGATCAGGCTCAATCAAAAACTCAATACTGTCCTACAATTACGTGGTAAGGAAATAACAGAAGAAAATCGCCAAGAACTGATTGACGAAATAGAAAAGAAAGAAGAAGAAAAGCCTAAACCTAAAGGCATTCGATACAAGTAATTATTTTGAGGTCGCTACGTAGTAGCCCTTCCAATCCGCTGGACAGCCCTGTTCCAATCTTGCTATCATAAGTTTATAGTATTCTGAGGTACTCATATCATAACACGATAGTTTTTGTGCTATATCAATTGCCTTGTCCCAATTACCGGCATAGTATTCCATTAGGAAGTCCTGATGCATGGCATCGTTTGTCAGGCCTATAGTGTATATTGTTTCTGGCTTTGTTTTTCCTTTGACCGCGATTTTGTCGAGTTCGACGAATTGATATCCTCTGGTGGAACTGGTAACTGTGGATTCACCAACAATAAGTTGAACTCCATAAGACTTTGATTGGCCCTCAAGACGAGATGCGAGATTGACGCTGTCACCGAGGCAGGTATAATCGAAACGCTGTTCACTGCCCATATTACCCACAACGACGACCCCGGTGTTAATACCCACGCCCATGCCAAAAGGAGGAGTGCCCTCTTTAGCCACTTCTTGGTTGAATTCGTCCAGTTGCTCAAGCATTTCCAGAGCTGTTTCAATTGCTTCATCTGCGTGTCCTTCTGTTTCTATCGGTGCGTTCCAAAAAGCCATTTGGGCGTCACCAATATACTTATCTAGCGTTCCGTTGTGTTCCAAAATACTCCTGGTCATGGCTGTCATGTAACGATTCATGATTGATGTCAGGCCTTCCACATCTTCTCCGTAGTGTTCAGATATAGCGGTAAAGCCACGGACATCCGTGAACATGATTGTCAGTGGTTGCTTGGTTCCACCTAGTCTTAATAAGTCTGGATTCTTCTGTAGTTTAGCAACCAAGTCTGGTGATAGGTATGTGCCAAACTGTTTCTTGATCTGTTGCTTCTGTAGGAACTCTGAAACAAACTTAACACCATAAGCATGTAATAATATTAATGTCAGTCCACCTAGTAACAGTGTGCCGTCGAATAGATATAGGTATTGACTGTATGCCCACATTGATAATGGAACAATACTACCCAATACCACAACACCAACACCAAGTCCAACATAGACCCAACGTGTCAAGAATAACAGCGTAATAGATAACAAGATTAGTGCTAGTAGTTCAGCACCCGGTGCCCAGTCTGGTCTCTGAATATTTGTTCCACTGGCCAAGGTAGCAATAACGCTGGCCTGCATGTCCTGCGGCCATAGTTCACCTCTTGATGTTGCTATTGGATTACTGATACCCGCGGCTGATGTTCCTACAATAACAATACCACTATCAAACGTTTCAGGCAAGTCAGTTAGACTATAACTCTGTGGACGCTGTTGATAATCAATCCATACTCTACCTATTGTGTCTGTTGATATAACGCCAAACTGTGGAACACGTAATTTATCAATACCTATTTCTGAGAACTTAATTTGAAAACTAGGATCGCCTGCTAGAATACGTAGG
>Ga0255765_1004021_pt1 | contig 15118 bp, 14 predicted proteins | sample 041ome_8_FD_179965 | JGI IMG/M metagenome (GOLD analysis project Ga0255765, IMG submission 179965) | Coastal salt marsh microbial communities from the Groves Creek Marsh, Skidaway Island, Georgia - 041407BS metaG (version 2) | ecosystem: Environmental > Aquatic > Marine > Intertidal zone > Salt...
GTCTGGTTTCCATAAATATCCGTGAAAGGAGTACTCACCTGTTTGTTTTTTGGGCACTGCCCAACTGTATAAGGCAAAGCTTTTATCATCTGGAAGTTGAACGCTCAAATTGTTCACTTTATTCAGAGGTACTCCAAAATTGGATTCAATACTTATAAATGCCCATAGGGAATCGGCAAAAAGATTGGCCAATGAATCTGAAATTGCAGAATTTGATGGTTTAAGATATTCGTTACCAAGACGTTTTAAAGTCTCTTCTGTGGGCTGTGCCGCGGCGGAAAAACAAAGAATAAGAACGGCTAAAAGGCTATTCCTCCTCATGCATGAATTCCTTTTTTGCAAGAAGTTCGGTTTCAGTTTCTTCATTTTCCTCGTCAGGTACACAACAATCTACAGGACAAACCTCTGCACATTGAGGCTCTTCATGAAAGCCAATACATTCTGTACACTTATCTGTCACAATATAATACACGTCGTAATCAACAGGTTCTTGTGCTTCGTCTGCATCGTATTTGTTGCCATTTGGAGTGATAATTTTACCGCTTAGGTCAGTTCCTTCACTGAAACGCCACTCTAGCGCACCTTCATAAATGGCATTATTTGGACATTCTGGTTCACACGCTCCACAATTAATGCATTCATCTGTGATTTTAATAGCCATATAGCCCCGTTGTTTTAGCTTTGCAATTATAACGCAAAGGTAACGCCAATGTTTTTTACTGACCACAGGATTGAAGCAGTTTCCCAATTAGGATTGTTCATTAGGGAGTTCGTTTCAGGAAAATCAATTTCCAACGGTCTTGAGGATCTTTCAGATGAACTAAAGACAGCGGTAAATCAATCGTTTCGTCATAACGGCTGGTTCATTGAGCGGAACATTACTCAAGCGTTAGAGGCTTGGGGAGAGCAACTGACGGTAGAAAATCTCCAAGATTGGAGGACTCAAGAAGGTGGAGTAACGACTATCAATCGCAACCGCGTGGGCATTGTAATGGCAGGTAATATTCCTCTAGTAGGATTACATGATTTTTTATCAGTATTCCTGTCGGGTCACTTTGCGATAGTAAAAATGAGTGGCGACGATCAGTATATTCTTCCGGTCTTAGTTAAAGTTCTTCTGCGTCATGATGAATTATTTGAGGGCGATTGGGTCTTTGTGGACCAACTTTCAGATATGGGAGCCGTAATTGCCACAGGGAGTGATAATACATCAAGATATTTTGAATACTATTTTGGGAAATACCCGAATATTATTCGCAAAAACAGAACATCTATAGCTGTATTAACTGGACATGAGAGTAAGGAAGAACTCCAAGGTTTGGGGGCTGATATATTCTCTTACTTTGGAATGGGGTGCAGAAGTGTAAGTCATTTGCTCGTACCAGAGAATTATGATATCCAACAAGTATTTGCAAATATTGTGGAATACAATGATGTGATCAACAACAATAAGTACGGGAATAACTACGACTACTATCGGGCACTGTTTTTATTAAACCAAGACGATTTCTTAGAAAATGGTTTTTTGATCGTCAGGGAAAATGAAGAATTGCATACTCCCGTTTCTATTCTTCATTACAGTACCTATGGAAAAGAAGGTCCAGTGGAACAACTCACCAAATGGGAAAATCAGATTCAGTGTATAGTGGGTCAAGCGCATTTGCCACTTGGAACTGCTCAAAAACCCAGATTATGGGATTATGCAGATGGGGTGAATACCATGAATTTTCTCAAAAATCTCTAGGGTCTTTCTACTGCCCCAATGGTGGCAGGTTGCTGACGCACGGTTCCTCCTAAGTCAAAGACAGGAGTAAAAGGAGTTGGAATAGCCTTGCCAAAAAGGGTAGAGGATGAATCAGGCACTAGTTTCCACTCCTCTTGAGGTATCCAAGGACATGGCAAGAAATCCCAATTCAAATTGAATTCACTGCTTTTAAACATGGTAGTATCCGTAAGGGCGTAGTGTCCTGCCTCTGGATTCGGTTCAATTTCAATGGCGCAGTGCTCAAAAGAAACGTCGAATGTTTCTAAAGGATCTATACCTAAGGCCACTTCGCTAGATAAATTACCGCCAATGAAGGAGTTGCTAAATGAAGCCTGAATGGCTCTCGTATACCTATTATTATTCGCGTCGTCAAAGAAATTTACTAAACCAATACCGCTCCCTGAGCGAGATGAAAAGCTCCAAGTGTTGTTGATGGAGCAGTGCTCAAATAAATAGTTTCCGCCCAGCGCGTAAAGTCCATAAACTCCGCTAGGGCCAATGGCTACATTGCGTCCCGTAACATTGGCATATCCACCATACAAACTAACTCTGGAGCTGTGCGTAATGATGACATTATTGAGTTCGGCGTTTGGAGTGGTATTCCATGCGCTATCTACCCTGAGTGCCGTCGTTGCATTTTTGATAATGAGATTACTTAAGGTAGCTTTGGTTGCCGAACCGCCCTGGATAAATACGCCGCCTAATAAACCTCCCCATTGTCCAGGCACCCATTCGTACGAAGGCTCCAATCGATCGCCTTGAAAAACAACAGCATTGTTCATGCTTCCTGTTTGTAATGGGTCAACGTGTAATTCACCATCTCTATATACCCAAAGACCACTGCCGTTGTGAAAATGTACTTGAGTACCGGGCTCAATAGTCAAAGTATGTGCACTATCAACTACTGCGTATCCGTAGACAACATGCGGTTTGCTATTGTCCCAAATTTCGTTTTCATCTAGAATTGAATAAGCCAATTTTACAGGTGGTAATGGAGCAGTCCTATTAATGGTTAATACATTGGTGGGAAAGTGATATATAGCGTCCCATACGGTTGTGACAAGATCTACATGTTGACGTTTACTTCCATTTTCAAACCAAATGCTATCCTTATAGATAAGCTCTTTGGAACCTAAAGCATCTGGACTGATTTCGATAAAAATATAGATACTGTCATTGGCTAAAACCTCTGTGTTAGAGATATCCAAACCACTTATGCCATCAACATTCATACGATAGAAACTCTCTGTGCTACGACCCAAATAAATACGGTCTATAACCATGTTTTCGTTGCTATTATTGAACACTTTGAGCATTCTTGTAGAACTTGCTAATCCGGTGAACACGGTATCCAGATAGATGGTATCTGCAGAAAAAGAGAGTTCAATATTGGAACCTGGAAAGTCTACCGTATTGCGACAGCCTATTACTGCTATAAAAAGCCAAAATGCTATAATTAGTTTAGTGAATTTCATCACAAGCGAAGCTACATTACTATTTTTGTACCACCAATTGAACGACGTGCGAACATTTAACTTATATTTGCCGTCCGAAATAACGGATATGGGGCTTGGGCAAAAACTCAAGCTATTAAATACAACAACGAAATGAAAACAGGAATTCATCCAGAAAATTATCGCCTATGTGTCTTCAAAGACATGGGAACAGGTGATCAGTTCATCACAAAATCTTGTGCTGATGCGAAAGACACAATCGAAGTAGATGGTGTAGAATACCCACTGATTAAAATGGAAATATCTAGCTATTCACACCCATTCTATACGGGTAAAGTGAAGCTTGTAGATACCGCAGGGCGTGTGGACAAATTCCGCAGCCGTTACGGAAATAAGAAATAAGTTAATCCACGAGGTTATCAAAAATACAGACCCGCAGTGTGCGGGTCTTTTTTTTGTCCTAAATTGGAACTTCATCAATAAATCATCGAATGAAAATTCAACTCGTTGACGGTAAGCACCGCGACCATTTGCTTCCTCTTACATATACTCGCCCTGTGGCTCAATTACGTTGTGGGATTCTAACTATTGCTGAGAAATACCAAAAGCGTGGTTTTGAGGTTGGATACGAAACGGAAGATTATTTACAAGAGAAATTCCCTTCTATTCATCACGATATTTTAGTTAGTGGAAGTGTTTGTCCTACAGATAGCTTTATTGATGCAATAACCTCCTTAACAGAAGGTCAGGCGCTCATTCAAGATGATCAGTTGCTTGCTTTCAAAGGGGCAAATTGGGCGGATACGCCTACCGAAATTTTTCCTTTTAACGACGTTTTAAATTTGATTATCCGTCCTTGGGACATTTGGACTAAGAATGCTGCGGAGATGAATATTGACTTTGATGTATTGACAAAGGATAGATTTAGTGCGCCAATAGACTCATCCAATACGGTATTTGGAGATCGTATTTTTTTGGAAGAAGGTGCAAGAGTCAAGGCATCAATTCTAAACGCCACATCAGGACCAATATATCTTGCCCAAAATGCAGAGGTGATGGAAGGTTCAATAGTACGTGGCGGGCTAGCCTTGGGTGCCTACAGCGCATTAAAACTGGGCACTAAGGTATACGGAGCAACGACTCTGGGCCCTCATTGTAAGGTGGGCGGTGAAATCAATAATAGCGTCATTTTAGGGTACTCTAATAAGGGGCATGACGGATTCTTAGGAAATAGTGCCATTGGTGAATGGTGTAATCTTGGAGCCGATACAAACAATTCTAACCTAAAGAATAATTACGATGAAGTAAAGGCATGGTCCTATGTAGACGGCAGATTCTCTAAAACAGGCCAACAATTCTGCGGTCTTATTATGGGTGATCACAGTAAGTCGGGTATCAATACTATGTTTAATACGGGTACAGTAGTAGGGGTAAGTGCCAATGTTTACGGAGCCGGATTCCCCCGTAATTTTATTCCTTCCTTTACTTGGGGCGGGCCACAGGGAACTACAGAGTACATGATTAAAAAAGCCCTAGATACCGCGAATCGAATGATGCAACGCAGAGGACTTCAGGTGGATGATGTGGAAAGAACTATATTAGAAAAAGTATACGCCGATAGCGCTAAATACCGCAATTGATTATAGTTTCTTTAAAGCTGCAATGGTTGCTTTTGGGTCCTGACTTTTAAAAACAAAAGAGCCCGCTACAAGCGCATCTGCTCCTGCTTCAACTAACCTTTTGCCAGTATCCAGGTTTACACCTCCATCAATTTCAATAAGCGCTTTTGATCCGCTTTGATCAATTAATTCACGAGCTTGTGCGGTCTTTTTAATGGTGTTCTCAATAAATTTTTGTCCTCCAAAACCTGGATTGACGCTCATCAGCAATACTTCTTCTAAATCTAGTATAACATCTTCAAGTACACTGACAGGGGTGTGCGGATTTAACGCAACACCCGCCTTCATACCGGCATTATGAATCTCCTGAATGGTTCTGTGTAAATTGGTGCAGGCTTCAAAATGAACGGTTAAAATGTCCGCTCCACAATCTTTAAATGTTTGAATATATCGTTCAGGTTGAACAATCATTAAATGCACATCCATAATCTTGGTGCAATTTTCCGCCATCGTCTTCACTACTGGCATCCCATAGCTTATGTTAGGAACAAAAACTCCATCCATGACATCAATATGAAACCAATCGGCTTCGCTTTCATTGACCATTTGACAATCTCGTTGCAGATTGCCAAAGTCTGCAGCTAATAGGGAAGGAGATATGATAGGTGATGCCATGGTTACTTATAATTATTTATATAAAAATAAAGCACCCTGTCCTAGTGAACGGGGTGCTTGTTAAAAAAGTTCTAACCTAGTTTATTAACCGAGGTAAGTCTTCAAGATTTTACTTCTTGAAGTGTGTTTCATTCTTCGAATGGCTTTTTCCTTAATCTGTCTTACCCGCTCACGAGTTAAGTCAAATTTTTCGCCAATTTCTTCCAATGTCATCGGATGTTGACCACCGAGTCCAAAATATAAACGAATTACATCTCCCTCTCTAGGGGTCAAAGTTGCAAGTGATCGCTCAATTTCGGTTCTCAGAGAATCCATCATTAGATCTTCATCCGGATGAGGTGAATCAGATGAATTCAATACATCGTATAGGTTACTATCCTCACCTTCAACTAAGGGTGCATCCATACTTACATGACGACCACTGTTTCTCATGCTCTCTTTGACATCAGATTCACTCATTTCTAAGTGCTTTGATATCTCAGCTGCACTTGGCGGGCGCTCATGCTCCTGCTCTAGAAAAGCGTATGCCTTATTGATTTTGTTAATCGAACCGATTTTATTCAATGGAAGACGAACAATTCGGCTTTGCTCTGCCAATGCTTGAAGAATACTCTGACGAATCCACCATACAGCGTATGATATGAATTTGAAACCACGAGTTTCATCGAAACGTTGTGCAGCTTTAATCAAACCCAAATTCCCTTCGTTGATCAAATCCGGCAGCGTTAGGCCTTGATTTTGATATTGCTTAGCAACAGAAACAACGAATCGGAGGTTAGCTTTGGTTAATTTTTCCAAAGCAATCTGATCACCCGCTTTAATGCGTTGTGCCAACTCCACTTCTTCTTCTGCAGTAATCAATTCAACTTTACCAATCTCCTGTAGATATTTGTCTAAGGAGGCCGTTTCGCGGTTGGTAACCTGTTTAGTGATTTTTAACTGTCTCATGGTAGAGAAATGTTTTTAATGAGCGAACCAATTACCAAGGCAATTGGTTCGCATAACTTATTCTAATTTTAGCTTTCTTGCTTTTCACCTTCTTTGTCTGGCTTAGGCAATAAGACTTTACGAGAAAGCTTCATCTTACCAGCTTTGTCAACGTCTAGCAATTTAACGCGAACTTTGTCGCCTTCTTTTAGAACGTCTTCAACATTTTTGATACGCGTCCAATCGATTTCAGAGATGTGTAACAATCCTTGAACCTTTGGGGCAATCTCAATAAAAGCACCATACGTCTGAACGCCACGTACAATTCCTTCATAAGTTTCACCAACTTCAGGCTCAAATGCAATCGCTCGAATCATTTCTAACGCCTTATTCATCATATCATAATCCTTTCCGGAAATTTCGATATGTCCGCGTTCTTCGATTTCTTCAATAGTTACCGTTGTGCCGGTATCTGCTTGAATGCCTTGGATATTCTTACCACCTGGGCCAATGATTGGGCCAATGAATTCCTTTTTAACGGTTAATGTCATGATTTTCGGAGCATTTGGTTTCAATTGCTCACGCGTAGCAGGCATAGTCTTGAGCATTTCACCTAGAATATGCATACGTCCTTCACGACTCTGTTTTAAGGCATTTACCAAAATCTCATAGCTCAAGCCCTTGATTTTGATATCCATTTGACAAGCTGTAATACCGTTTTCAGTTCCAGTTACCTTGAAGTCCATATCACCCAAGTGATCTTCATCACCAAGTATATCTGAAAGAACAGCATATTTTTCACCATCTGAAATTAGACCCATAGCAATTCCACTAACAGGTCTAACCATTTGAATACCTGCATCCATCATTGCCAATGTACCGGCACAAACCGTGGCCATAGAGGATGAACCGTTCGATTCTAGAATATCACTTACTACTCGAATAGTGTAAGGATTATCTGGATGTACCATTTGGTATAATGCACGTTGGGCTAGATTTCCATGTCCAACTTCACGACGACTTACCCCACGAATAGGGCGGGCTTCACCTGTAGAAAAAGGAGGGAAGTTATAATGTAAATAGAATTTCTCTTCTCCAGTAAAAGTAGCATCATCAATTCTGTTAGCATCTAGAGAGGTTCCCAAAGTAACCGTTGTTAGCGACTGTGTTTCTCCTCTAGTGAATACTGCTGAACCGTGTGCACCAGGCAAATAGTCTACTTCTGACCATATGGCACGAACCTCTGTGGTGTCGCGACCGTCTAAACGCTGACCATCATTCAAAACCATAGAACGCATTGCTTTATACTCTACGTCATGGAAATAACGCTTGGCAAAACCAGTGTTCTCATCCAACCATGCTTCGTCTTTACCTTCAAGGTATTCGTTCAATACAGCCTTAAATCCTGCAGAACGCTCGTGTTTAGGCAAGCCACTTTTGGCAACTTCGTAAACTTTATCATATGTGGCAGCCATGACATCTTCACGAACTTCTTCGTTATGCACTTCGTGGCTGTATTCACGTTTGTTTTTTGAAGAAGGAACTTGTGCAGCCATCCGCTCTTGAGCTTCAATCTGTACTTTGATGGCGTCATGAGCAAATTTGATTGCTTCAACCATTTCTTCTTCAGAAATTTCCTGCATTTCACCTTCAACCATTACCACGCTGTCCATAGATGCGCCAATAACCATGTCAACTTCTAAGTTTTCAACTTGCGCTGGTGTAGGGTTGATAATTAATTCTCCGTTGATACGACCCACCCGTACTTCGGAAATAGGACCGTCAAACGGTATGTCACTTACTGCAATAGCCGCAGAAGCAGCAAGACCAGTAAGAGAAGTAGCTTCTACTTCTGGATCGTAGGAAATCATTTGAATCATGAGTTGAATCTCCGCATGGTAGTCCTTTGGAAATAAAGGACGAAGCACACGGTCAATCAAACGCATGGTCAAAATTTCGTTGTCAGAAGGGCGTCCCTCTCTCTTGAGGAATCCTCCTGGTACGCGGCCGTTTGCCGCAAATTTTTCACGGTAATCTACCGTAAGCGGAAGAAAGTCAATGCCCTCTTTCGCTTCTTTGCTAGACACAATAGTGGCTAACAGCATAGTACCACCACACTTCACAACAACAGATCCATCTGCTTGCTTGGCAAGTTTGCCAGTTTCAAGAGTGATCTCTCTGCCGTCCGGAAGAGTAATAGTTTCAATAATTGCTTTAGGAATCATATATAGTGTAAATAGATACTGTTTTATACGCAAAAAGGCAATTGTATAAATTGCCTTTCTGTGTATCCTCTAGATTGAAATTATTTTCTCAATCCTAGTTTCTCAACAATCGCACGATAGCGAGTGATGTCTGTTTTCTTCAAGTAGTTCAGAAGTTTTCTTCTTTTACCCACTAAGGCGATTAGTGACCGCTCAGTGTTGTGGTCTTTTCTGTTCTGCTTTAGATGCTCTGTTAAATGAGAGATACGGTGGCTGAACAATGCAATCTGCCCTTCTGCAGATCCTGTGTCTGTTGCAGATGCTCCGAATTCAGCGAAGATTTCTGCTTTTTTTTCTTTTGTTAGGTACATACCAAAATCACATTTAGATGTTTGTAATGCTTATAAAGGTGCAAAGATACATAAATAAACTTGGTGAAAAGTCTACTTATTCTAATTATCTGACCAGACTATTTGCGTACCCTTTTCAATGCCCCATTTAGCACTAGTGCCACCTAAAACTTCGAGGACGTATGCCGCAGGTCCTTCACTTGGCAGGCTCGTAGTATTGAGAGGTTGAGCATTTTCTTGGATACTAACAACATTTCCGTCTGTATTAATATAGATGATGTCCAAACTGACCAAGGTATTTTTCATCCAAAAGCTTCTAGGAAGATCACCTCCATCCATGAAGAAAAGCATGGCCATATCCGAATTTACATTTCTTCTATACATCATGCCTACTTCAATGCTTTCGGCATTTTTAGCGTATTCAGCTCTGAAAGTTACAACCGTGTCATTTCCGTTAATAGCATGAACAACGCCATCTTGTCTAAAAGGTGGCTCATAAGGAGTGTTCGATGGTGCAGTCTTAGTAGAATTTCGTGTAGAACCACTTTTTCCAATTCCACTAATAACCGATGGGATGATAAATGCTGCTAGTCCTAATCCTATGATCCAAACAGCATATTTACGCATTGCATTCATGAGTTATGTTCTTTTGAGGTTAGCATCAAATAAAATCCTGAAATCACCAAAGGAATACTTAACCATTGGCCCATGTTCAAGGACATGGATGTTTCAAAACTGACCTGAATTTCTTTGTAGTATTCTACGAAAAATCGGAAACCAAATACCCCAATTAAAAAGGCGCCAAAAATGAAACCTCTTCTATTTTTTGCATTCGTTTTAAGGTACAGAAAGGCTAGAATCACGAAAATTAACCAATATGCAGCGGCTTCAAATAGCTGAGTTGGATATCTAGGAACACCAAGTACATTTATGCTCGCAAAGGCACCATTTTCATCTGTGTAGACGCTAGCTGTTGCATCTGGATAGGGTAAAATATTAGCATTGTCTTTGGAGGTTGCATTCAAGATTCTTGCGAGGTAATTATTCACGTACTCACCAGTTTGATTTTCATTCAGCCCAATAAACCTAAATTGAGCTTCGAGAACAGGATAATTTAGACTATCTGTAGTGAAAACGGTTCCAGTTTCATCAAAGGTTAATGATCTAATATTTTCACCGTAGCCTCTCTCAATAGACGCTCTACCGGCTTCTACGAAGACAGTTTCAACAGAACTATTGGCTGGCGCACCGTAAATCTCGCTGTTAAACCAGTTGCCCATTCGGATGAACCCGCCCGCCAATGCAACAACAATTACGATTCGATCGAGCGTCCATATAGGGTGTTTTTTTGCAATGCGTTGAGACCACCATATCATGGCAAGAACTATAGATATTGCGGCTCCGTGTGACGCTAATCCACCCTTCCATACCATTAAAATTTCACCAAGATGATTTTTGTAATATCCCCAATCGTAGAAAAACACATGACCAAGTCGCGCTCCTATAATTGTTGCTCCAACCATCCAATACACCAAACTGTCCATGAGCTTGGGGTTTACATTTTCCTTCTTGAAAACATATTGCATCCCGTATTGACCTAAAACGAATGAAATGATGAACATCAAGGAGTAAAACCTCAATTCAAAGCCTGCAATAGGAATGTGATTTGGGAAATCCCAGAGGATAGTTGCAATCATAGTAGTGTTATTCTTCCTGCCAATCTACAATAAACAGATTGGTTGCCCTGCCACCGCCGTTATTTCTATTGGAGGCAAAAACAAGTTTTTTACCGTCGGGCGAAAACATAGGGAACGAATCAAATGCCTTATCGAATGAGATTTGTTCTAGATTTGAGCCGTCTGTATTTATCATAAAGAGGTTAAAAGGAAAGCCTTTTGCACTATGGTGATTGGAAGAAAAAACTATTTTGTTTCCGCTCGGGTGATAAAATGGTGCCCAATTTGCCTGGCCTAATGCGGTAATTTGCTTGAGTTCCGTACCGTCTATGTTACAAGTATAGATTTCCATACTTGTAGGTTCTACTACACCTTTTTGAAGTAACCCCTTGTATTTATCCACTTCTTCTTTTGTTGTTGGTCGAGAGCTTCTAAAAACGAGTTTTTTTGAATCGGGACTAAAAAACGCTCCACCATCGTACCCTAATCCTGAAGTAACTTGTTTTATGTTGGATCCGTCAATATCACAAACGTATAATTCTAAATCTCCGGATCGTGTGGAAGTAAATACGATATGCTCACCATTGGGGCTAACGGTGGCTTCTGCATCGTAACCAGGACCACTGATTAAAGTGTCAATTAGATTGCCCTTGAGATCACTGACGTAGATATCAAAATCCTCATAAATTGGCCAAACATAGGCACCGCCTTCTCCACGTTCTGGCACGGCAGGGCACGCGCTATCTCCAGTGAATGTTGAAGCGTATAGAATAGTAGTGTCTCCTGGAAGAAAATAGGCACAGGTGGTTCTGCCTAATCCATTTGAAATCATTTGGGGTTCTTGTTCTAGTATGGTGTCTGTATCCCAGTTGAAAGCATAGATTTGGTCGCATTGATTACCCCATTTTTCCGCATTACTTTGAAAGGTGAGCGAGCTACCGTCAAAGCTGAAATAAGCTTCAGCGTTATCGCCTCCATCTGTGAGCTGCCTTATGTTTTTAAAGTAGTCCTCACCTTGGTAGTAAAGTTCACTCACCCATGTAGCTCCGCTTGTAGCATCTGATTCTTTCTGGTTGTTGCAAGCCGCCAACACCAGTAGGGATGTTAAGAGTATGAATTTTTTTGTCATGATTAAGGGGTATTGTCTTTAAGTTGTTGCTCTAAATCGCTATCTGGAACCGGGTCCCATCCGTGACCGCCCCATGGGTGGCATGAGGCTATTCGTTTAATGGATAAAGCAAACCCTTTAAAAGGTCCGTGCAGCTTTACAGCCTCTTGGGCATAGGCACTGCAGGTTGGTGTATAACGACAAGATGCCCCAGTGAGTGGAGATATGAACTTCCTGTATACCCAGATTATGAGTAATAAAGGGAAACCAAATATGTTTGAAAGTAGCTTCAACTTCAGATTTCGTAGGAGGTCCCGTTAGCTCCATCCTTCAATTTAATTCCTGCAGCTGCCAATTGATCCCGGATGATATCTGCAGTATTCCAATCTTTATTTTCTCTAGCCTTGGCACGCAATGTAATTACAAGATCCATTGCTTTGTCCAAGGCGTCACTCTGAGAGCTTCCTTGTTCATCTACTTGCAGGCCAAGAATATCAAAAATGAAAGCATCCATTTTTTGTATGAATACATCCAAATCGGACTGTTCTAGTGGGATTTGATTCTCACTTTGGTTAATCATTTTAATAGCTTCAAATAGATGTGAAATCAAAATTGGGCTATTGAAATTATCGCTTAAGCTGAGGTAACATTTATCCAGCCAGGCTTGAAGATTCCAAGTACTTTCCTTTGAAGACGAAAGCCCTTGCAGTTTGACCCATGCACTCATTAATTTTTGATGTCCCTTCTCCGCGGCGAGCAAGGCGTCATTTGAAAAATCTAAGACACTGCTATAGTGCGCTTGCATCATAAAAAACCGTACCACGGAAGGGTTAAACCCTTTGACTAATAATGGATTGTCACCGTTGAATAATTCACTGGGGAGTATGGTATTGCCTGTGCTTTTGCTCATTCGTTTTCCGTTAAGCGTGAGCATATTAGCATGCATCCAATACTTAGCGCCTTTCTTTCCGTTTGTTGCTACATTCTGTGCAATTTCACATTCGTGATGTGGGAATTTGAGATCCATTCCGCCTCCGTGAATATCAAACTCCTCTCCAAGATACTTGGTGCTCATTGCTGAGCATTCTAAATGCCAGCCTGGAAATCCAATACCCCAAGGAGATGGCCATCTCATTATGTGAGAGGCAGATGCTTTTTTCCAGAGGGCGAAGTCGGCTAAATTTCGTTTTTCATCTTGACCATCTAAAGCTCTCGAACCTGCTTGAAGCTCATCCATTTTACGGCCAGAAAGTTCACCGTATGTACCTCCATCATGGTTGTAAGAATTGACATCAAAGTAAACAGAACCGTTACTTTCATAGGCCCATCCGCTATTGATTATGGCTTGAATCATTTCAATTTGCTCTACTATGTGTCCTGTAGCTGTGGGCTCTATGGATGGAGGTAGCGCATTGAGTTGATGCATGACCTTATGAAAATCAACGGTATAACGTTGTACGATTTCCATAGGTTCGAGCTCTTCGAGCCGGGCTTTCTTCGCAATTTTATCTTCTCCTTCGTCTGCATCATTTTCTAAATGACCTGCATCCGTTATATTACGAACATAACGGACTTTATAACCTAAGTGGGAGAGGTACCTGAATATGAAGTCAAATGAAGTAAAGGTTCGCGCATTACCTAGATGCACATTTGAGTAAACAGTTGGACCACAAACATACATACCCACTCTTCCTTCGCTCACGGGAGTCAATAGTTCTTTTGAGCGACGCAAACTGTCTTCAACGTGAACGGGATATTGCTTATACAATGGGTCCATTAGGCACCGAAATCGGTCTTTAAATTGATGTAATTCAAGAATTCCTTTTTCTTGGTTTCTTCTTTAAAAACTCCTCCAAATTCTGCCGTTACCGTGGAACTTTCAATGTCTCGTATACCTCTGGAATTAACACAAAGGTGCTTAGCATCAATCACACACGCCACATCTTCAGTGTCTAAAACTTCTTGAAGGGCCAAAACTACTTGTCTAGTTAGACGCTCTTGCACCTGAGGACGTTTAGCATAATAATCTACTATTCGATTCATTTTGCTCAGGCCAACCACTTTGCCTTTTGAAATGTAAGAGACATGAGCCCGACCTATAATCGGTAGAAGGTGATGCTCACAGGTTGAATACACCACAATATTTTTCTCCACGAGCATCTCATCATACCTGTAATTATTTTCAAAAGTACTCATGCTTGGCTTGCGCTTGGGATGTAAGCCCCCAAATGCTTCATTAACGTAAAGCTTTGCTACTCGATTAGGTGTACCTTGAAGACTGTCATCCGTTAAATCCATTCCTAAGGTTTCTAAAATTCCCCTGACATGATTGGAAATAATCTCAATTTTCTCTTCATCACTTTTTTCGAACGCATCAGCACGCAAAGGTGTGGTTGCGGAGAAGCTTTCATGAGCATCGCCTATGGCTTCAAAAAGTATTTCATCTAAGTTACTAGGCATAAATAACCGGTTAATTTTAGGGGCGCAAAGTTACATGAATCAATCCCAATATGGAACTCCTTGGCTCTGTGCTTTTTCTTCTAATTCATCAATCTGCTTTTCAATCGATTCTAGAGCCATCGCGGCATCTTTTATCATTGCCTGAGCATCGTCTAACATATTTTTCATAGAACCCGTTGGGGCACCTCTATGGTTCCATGCTCCCCAAGCAAGAATACCTACTACATCCCCTAGAGATGGAACCGTTTCCATTTCACGTTTGGTACGAGAAGGATCGCCGTTCAGGAGTAGGCTTAGCTCTTTCAATTTGACGTCAATGCCTCTTGCAGCCTGCAAATCTGTTGTTGAAGCTCCCACGGTGTTTCTAAAGCCAGCACGTAATTCGTTTAGCTCGTCCTTTAATTCGTTAAATTCATATTCGATACGATTTGCCTCCGCATAGACTTCATCAATCTTAGCATTGAATTCGTAGTCAATCTCCTCGTAGTTATACAAATGATTTACCTCAAATTCATGATCTGAAATCAATTCTTTAAGTTCTCCATTAGTTGAGCGCATTACAGATATATGATACGTTCCGGGCTTTACAAAGGTTGTCGTACTAGGATTTGTTTTTGGCTCTCCATTAGAATTAATACTAGCCTTACTGCTGTATTTAGCGTTCCATGTAAACCGCTCTATACCTTTAAAGTCGCCCCGAGTAAAACGCGCGACTTCTGATCCTTGGTCGTCTTTAATGGTATACAATAAGTACGGTGTTTCCTCCCAATCTTCCGCGCGCAATTGGTCCATAGTAGGGTAGTGGGGTAATTCATTATTCGCCTCTGGACGTGCATCTTTAACTCTTGTTGCTCCTTCTGCTAGGTGAAGTTGAAAGGTT
>Ga0255765_1004036_pt1 | contig 15077 bp, 15 predicted proteins | sample 041ome_8_FD_179965 | JGI IMG/M metagenome (GOLD analysis project Ga0255765, IMG submission 179965) | Coastal salt marsh microbial communities from the Groves Creek Marsh, Skidaway Island, Georgia - 041407BS metaG (version 2) | ecosystem: Environmental > Aquatic > Marine > Intertidal zone > Salt...
GCATAGGTTTGAGGCAGCAAGGAAATAAAATCGGAATAGCGTTTCATCAATGCTGTTTCGTCCTCGGGCCTAAGATCCCATTCGGCCAATTTTTGAACATTATATAAGTCGCCCAATACATGTTCTGGATTCAAAAGATAGCGGTCGATCTCGCCAAAATCTGATAATAAAGTTTGCCCCCAGGCCATGAACTGTCCAAGGTCCTCAACCTCTTGGTCCGGCTGCGCTTCTTTGCGTACAGTATTGAAGTGCTCGTGAAGTTCAACGAGCTGGGCCATTGGTTCAATTACCAAGAGGTTAGCCGCTTCAGCTATGAATTGGTCTACAGTGATAAACAGTGGATAAAGCTCGAACGCTTCTTGATCCTTACGAAGCGCTTCTTGTAAAAATAATGCGGCTCTTTGATTGGGAAGGAGCACCAATTGTTCATGCAACGCGCCATCATGACTACGCAATTTATCTACGACTCTGGCTAGGAATGTGGGCATGAATTATTGAAAGAGATTACTCCCTTCAATGTAATCAAAAACCGCTTTAGGCAGAAGGTTCTTTAGTGGTTTTCCGTCTTTAAAACTTTGACGGATTAAGGAGGCACTTATTTCCATTCTGGGCGCATCCACTAGAGTAGCTTGTGGATACTTTTCCAAAATGTCGTTTTGATCTTCCGGCAATTCTCCAATTCTTGGATAAACCAAAATAGGATGGTTCGCTAAGATACTTTCATAGTTCCGCCATTTATGGAACGTACGTAAGTTGTCTTCGCCCATGATAATAGAGAATGTGGTGGTGGGGTATTTTTCACGTAAATAAACCAGCGTTTGGGCCGTGAAATTGGGTTGAGGAAGGTCGAATTCAATGTCGCTTGCTCGCATTTTAACCTCGCCGTCGATGGCTAAATTCACCAAGTGCAGGCGGGTGCGATCTGGTAATAGCGTACTTTTTTGCTTGAAGGGATTGTGTGGGGTAACGACGAAGAGCAACTCATCGAGATCCGTATAGTTGAGCATGTATTCGGCAAGAACCAAATGCCCCAAATGGATCGGGTTGAATGTGCCGAAAAACAAACCAACTTTTGCTTTCATTTAGGTGGATAAAAATGCTTTCAACAATTCTTTGGCCTCGGCTTTTGCTCGGTCTAGGTCATCGTTGATGATGATGTGATCAAAACCTTCGGCTTGGGTCATTTCCCAGGCTGCTTTGTCTATGCGCTGCTTGATTTTCTCCGGGGAATCTGTTCCTCTATCGATAAGACGGCGTTCCAATTCTTCCACACTTGGTGCCTGAATGAATAGCGCTAAGGCCCGGTCCCCAAACTGCTTCTTTAAGTTTAACCCGCCCACGACATCAATATCGAAAGCTACGGCATCACCCTTTTCCCAACTTCTTGCCACTTCACTTTTCAAGGTGCCGTAATAGGTGCCTTCATAGACTTCTTCCCACTCCAAGAACTCACCACGCTCCACGCGCTCTTTGAAAGACGCTGCAGAGAGGAAGTAATAATCAACGCCCTCTTTCTCTGCACCGCGAGGTGCGCGCGAGGTTGCACTTATGCTAAAAGCAAAACCGGGCACTTGGTCTAAGAGGTAGTGAACCAAGGTGGATTTACCGCTGCCAGAAGGAGCGGAAAAGATGATAAGCTTGCCTTGATCTGCCATAGTGTGCATGAGAAGTTTGTTGCAAATTTAATGGGATGTGGCTGCAATGCGTTGTAAATTAGAAAGGAATTCAACCTACAGCCGCCATGAACGTAATCGAAACTGTTGCGTTGACCAAATCTTATGGTCAGCAAAGAGGAATAGACAAGGTCAGTATAGCCGTTAAAAGGGGAGAGGTTTTTGGATTTATTGGGCCTAATGGTGCCGGAAAATCAACAACCATACGAACCCTGCTCGGACTGCTTCATCCTACCAGTGGATCGGCGCTGCTATTCGGTGAGGATGTTGTAAAACAAGGCCACTTGCTTCGCCAAAGAATAGGCTATTTACCATCTGAGGTTGATTACTATGCAGAAATGACCTCACGTGAGCTTTTGCACTACCACGCAGATCTCTTCGGTATTACGGGTGCTACAAAAAAGATTGAGGATTTGGCGCAATACTTTGAGTTGGACCTGGATCGGCCGATCGCGGATTTGAGCTTCGGAAATAAAAAGAAGTGTGCCATTATTCAGGCAGTGGTCCATGAACCAGAGTTGCTGATACTAGATGAACCGACTTCCGGTTTAGATCCGCTGATGCAGAATAGGTTTTTTGAGTTGTTGGAGCAGCGTAATGCCGATGGAACCACCATCTTTTTCTCCTCACACATCCTGAGTGAAATTCAACGAATGTGCGACCGTGCAGCCATTATCCGGGACGGTGAAATTACCGCGGTGGAGGATATTACTACGTTGCTTTCTAAACAGATGAAAAAGGTTCGGCTTGTCTTACAGAATGGCGATCGACCTGAGCTTCCCGAAGGCGCTAAACACGCTGAGTGGATTGGCAACAAGGTGCACTTCGATTATGTTGGGCCGACTCAGGATTTATTGGGTTGGTTGAATCAACAATTGGTCCTGGACCTCACCTTGAGTGAGCCAGATCTCGAAAGCATTTTCATGAACTATTATAGACGATAAGGGCATTATGAATACGGTACTTTTCTTCAAAGAACTTAAGCGAAACCGCAAGAATACGCTCATTTGGTCATCAATAGTTTTGGGGTTCACTTTGATGATTTTAAGCATTTATCCGTCCTTCTCACACATGGGCGAAGACATGGTTAAACTCATGAGCAATTTGCCCGAGGAATATGCCAAGGCCTTTGGGATGGATGAGGCGACTTGGAGTTCCATAATTGGCTTTTACGCGACGTATTATGGCATTTACATCACTCTGTTGATGGGCATTTACACAGCCTCTACAGGGGCGACAATCATCGGTAAAGAGGAACGTGACGGTACGGCTGAGTTTTTACTGACGCGGCCCATTTCGAGAGGTTCGGTCGCAGGCACTAAGCTTGCCGTTCTTCTCACGCTGTTCGTTATCGTATATGCCGTTCAGACCCTAGTTGCAATTGCAGGCATGACGGTCTTCGCCGATACTGTGAATTGGGATGCCTTTGTAGCGATGCACATTCATGGATTCTTCTTGATTGCTTTTTTTACCTCAGCAGGAGTATTGCTGGGCTCTGTGCTTTCGGTGAAGTTGAACTACATGGGTCCAATTGTTGGATTGATCTTTGGAACCTACTTTTTGAATGCAATCGCTAGTGCTTCGGACGCCGTCGGGTTCTTAGCCTATTTCAGCCCATACCACTATATGCCACTCACCCTTGACCAAGGCAGCCTAAGTGCAGATCCTTGGGCGTGTCTTGGGTTTGCAGTGGCCAGTGCAGTGATGCTTGTATTTAGTTACAAGCGTTATTTGAAAAGGGATATCGTAGGTTAAAGTGTATTCCCTACCTGCTCCTTGATTTTTTCTAGTTCGTCTTTCATTTCAACGACAAACTGTTGCATGGGTGCATAGTTGCTTTTGGAGCCGAGGGTATTTATTTCACGCCCCATTTCTTGAGCGATGAAACCAAGTTTTTTGCCACTTCCAGGTACTTTCATGGTCTCACGGAAGTACTTTAAGTGATTGGCAAGACGCACTTTTTCTTCGTTTACATCAAGCTTCTCAATGTAGAAAATCACTTCTTGTTCGTATCGATTGTGGTCGACCTCCATGCCTTCTAATCCTTTGAGAAGTTTCTCACGAACGGCTTCTAGGCGGGCCTTTTCGTGTGGTTCAATACCTGCCATGGCAGCTTCTATTGCATCCAATCGATGTTCGAAATCTACTGCGATAGAAGCACCTTCTTGCGTTCTAAATTCATTGAATTGGTCCAACGCTTCGTTCAAGAGTGCTTGCAGAAAATTCCATTCTTCCTCGCTGAGTTCGTTTTTGGCGCTTCCAAGAACATCGGGCATTCGCATTACGGCAGCAATGAGATCTCCCTTAATGCCCACTTCTCTTTCCAATGTAGTAAGCTGTTCGAGGTAAGCTTTTGCCAAGTCCATATTTATGGCGGAGGCACTCTCGATACCGGTAACTTCGGCGTAGATACTGATATCAATTTTACCGCGTAAAACTTTTTCTCCCACAATTTTTCGAATTTCGAGCTCCTTCTCACGGAAGATAGAAGCAACGCGTGCATTTAAATCCAAGCCCTTGCTGTTAAGACCTCTGATTTCTACGGTGATTTTCTTTCCGGCGACTTGGCCAATGGCCTTGCCAAACCCTGTCATGCTTTGAATCATGGGAGTAAATTTTTGCTAAGGTAGAAAAACCAAGCCGACTCTAGTTTGCAATTTTCCGCCCATAAAAGCTTACGAAGTAAACGCCCGCGAAAATACACAGGGCACCGCCCAACATGCTTAGTGACCAAGGCTCATCTGCAAAGGCTAAGCTAAGAAGGCTTGCAATTAGTGGCTGCAAGTAGATGTATGCCCCAACGGTTGCTGGATGCAGTGTTTTCAAAGCGATGATATTGCCCAAATAGGTAAGGAAGGTAGTGCCAATAATAACGTAGGCCACGGAAATAAGGATGGGTTGGTCCCAAAGTGCCCAGTCAATAGTTGGTATTTGAGGACCACCGAACGGGAGTACAAGGAAGATGCCGAATGTAAAGACCCAGCGAATCACAAAGAGGGCGTTGTATTTTGACATCAGCGGTTTGACAATCACAAGGTACACAGCATAACTCGTGGCATTGATGAGGACGAATAGGTTCCCTTTCGCTACGTTGCTTTGGAATAGGCTTCCGAGCTCCCAATTGGCCCCGGATAGAATCAGCCATAAAGCGCCCACCGCACCCAAAGTAATTCCTAAAAATTTAGGTGGGGTAATGCGTTCTTTCACAAGAATGGCTCCGGCGACCAATACGGCAATGGGGCCGCTAACCATCATGATCGAGGCGTTCACGGGTGTGGTGATCTTTAGTCCCTCAAAGAAAAAAAGTTGATTAGTTGTAACGCCAAAGGCCGCACAGAAAAGGAGACGTATGATATCGTTTTTGGGTAGTTTCGAAATGCTATCACTGCCCGACCAAGGGCTTAATAACCAGAAAAGTAGTGCAGCTCCGGTTACACGGAATTGAATGAACGCTCTTGGTGGTACGGCCGACTGCATGGCGTTCTTTGCGATAAGAAAAGAGGCGCCATAGATTAGTGCTACACCGAGTAAGGCGAGGTGAGCGACAAGCAGCGCTCTTTTGGAGGGAAGCGTCATTAGCGGTTCAAAGCATCCGCGGCCGCCTGCACAACAGCTTTCGCATTGCCAATAAAGATTTCTTCATTCAAGATTAGGACAGGGCGCTTGAGGAAGGTGTACTCTTCGATGATAAGCTGACGGATTTCTGAATCGCTCAGGTTTTTATCCTTTAGCCCCAATTCTTTGTACTTCCTGGCACGTTTTGAAAATAATGCTTCAGCGTTTCCTGCAAGTTCAATCATGTGATCCACCTGTTCTGGAGTCATCGGCTCCGTTTTAATGTCTTGCAAGGTGCAGCCTTCGATCTTCCATTGTTTGAGGATTCTTTGGCAAGTATCACAGGTGCTGAGGTAGAAAATATGCTTCATTGACCAAGTTATTTTGCGAGCCATGGGGCAGGATCTTGAATGTCCGCATCTTTCCAAATTCCGAATTGGACCATGGTCTTGCCATTTTCATCGGTGAATGCCTGACCAATAGGTTCTTTGAGGCTGATGAGGTCGCCTGACTTCACCTTCACATTAATTAAGTTACTGTACACGGTGAAATAGTTCCCGTGGCGGACCAGAACCATAATATTTGCACCGGGAATAGGCACAACCGAGCTTACTTCGCCCTCAAATACAGAACGCACAATGGCGCCATCGTCCGTGCTAATTTCGATATGAGGGTTGTCTACAATCACTCCTTTTACAATGGGGTGTTCGTGCTTTCCAAATTTCCCTGTAATGAGTCCACGTTCTACCGGCCATGGGAGTGCGCCTTTATTGGAGGCAAAGTTGTTGGCTAAGGCTCTTGCCTCTGGAGTCATTGCATAAGAAGGTCCGTCATCGCGAACATCCATCCCTTTGTCCTTACGCGCTTTATCTATGATATTTTTTAATGCTTTATTAGAAGTGCGCGCAGTGAAATCTTTACCTGAGAGTAGTCCAAGCTCCTTTGCTTCTTCCTCAAGTTTATTGCGCTCAGCACGCTCTTTTGCTTTGCGCATTTCCTCTGCGATAATACGCTTGATTTGCTGCTCTAATTGCTGTACTTCGCGTTGTTTTTTCTGAATATCACTCTTGAGTTCAGATTCCTTACTCTTGAGTTCTTGTACCGTTTCCTGTTGTTCGTTAGCGTCCGCCAATAGTGCAAGTTTCTCGCCCTGTTGTGCTTGTTGAATAGTTACTTTTTCTGCCTTTTGGACGATAAGGGCTTCTTTTTCTTGAGCTAAGGCTTCTTGAGTTTCGGCGATTTGTGCGACTTGCTGGGCACGGAAGCTCGCCATGTCTTTGAAGTATTGTAGTCGCTTGGCAGCTTGGCTGAATGATTTTGCACTAAGGATAAATAGAATTTGATCTGTCGGAGTTTGTTGGCGCTGGGCGAGTTTGATTAGCTGTGCATAGTCTGCCTTAAGACTATCCACACGGGCATTCAGAGCTATTATTTCTTGTTCTTTTTTAGCGATGCTGCGGTCAATGTTGCGAATCTGCCTGTCCATGGTAGAAATCAATTGCTCGCGCGCTTTAATCTTTTGATTCAAAGTTTCGAGTTCATTGATACTTGCCTGTCGCGTACTGGCAGTCTTTGCCAAAATGGTGCTTGCCAGATCGATCTGGTCTTGCAACAAAACACGCTGACGCTGGAGTTCTTCTTTTGTTTGTGCCTGACTCACCAAGCTCAACCCCAAGAACACTGCTATGATCGCAAATACTCTCATCTAGAAACTAAATGGGGTGTTGTAGGGACCTTCGGTACGAATGTCTGTAATTTCGATGACGACCTTGTATTCAGGTCTCGAAACTAGGGTGAGTTCAATTTGTCGAGGGTAACGCGTGCGCTCGTCCCATTCTAAATACTTGATTTGGGCAATTTCGGTCGGATCTTGAATAATGAGTTCAGCAAGAAATAGATCGCGATCTAGTGCGGCGCGTACTTGGCGATCGCTACCGAGTTCGTAGTCTGACATCCATAAATCACGGTCTGCGTTGAATCGGTATTTTAACGCTTCATCCCAGCCGATAAGTTGTCCTCTTAAGATTCGATTTAGATATTGGAAGGGAACTTCAATCCCAGTTACCCCGGCAAGGTCCGAAGCTGACCCGGTCCAGTCCAAACCCAAAAGCGTTGAGGTAAAGGCGGCGCTGTCCTTAATGACAATGGCCTTTCCAACACGGAGTCCTATCATATCATCGCTAATTGCCGCCCAAAGGATGCTATCTTGTTTAGAGCGGACTTGAACTTTAAAGCGTTGTTCGCCCTCAGGTGTATAAGCGGTGATTCGAGCGAAACTTTGTGTCCAGGGAAATCCGTCTTCGAGTAGAATTTTTCGAGAAACCCCGTCGTTGATTTTTTCTCGTTTGAGTGGGTTTTCGGGAGAGATGGGCTTACCACAATTGGTCAACATAAGTGAAGCGCCAACGACTAGGGCGATGGTGCGAATTACGTGTCCAATGGAAAGGCGTTTTCTCATTCCTTAGTTGCTCAACTCTTTTGCTTTTTGGCGGTAATCATTCGCCGTCTCCACATTTCCCAAGGCTTCTTCAATGGCCGCTGCATGCCTGAAAATCACAGCATCGGGGCTTGTCCGAAGCAATTGCAAAGCTACACTGATTTTAACCTGTGCTTCAGTGTACCTGCCCAATTTATACAATACCCATGCCCAAGTATCGAGATACGTTGGTTCGAGGGATTGAAGGGTATTGGATTCTTGGGTCAAAGCGAGGGCGTATTCTAAATTGGCATCATGGGTCGCAAGGTCCCAAGCGTAGTTATTTAGGTTCGCGGCGCTACGGTCAAGTACCAAGGCTTTTTCGTAGGATTCGGAACCGGAAAAAATAGAATCCAACTGGAATAGCGACGTTCCTGCGAGTGCATAAAGCCCTCCTGCCATTTTTGGATCCAAGGTCAAGGCTGCACGCTCATTAGCAATTCTGGCACAAGATCCAAATGATTCAATAGCGTAGAATTCATAGGCCAGGGCATCCATGATTTCCCCCTGGTCGTGGAAGTTGATCTCGATTAGGGTTAAAATCATTAATCCACTGCGCCAATCCCCTAATTCCTTTGAAAGCGCATAGGCCATTTGATAGCGTTCGTAGTTCGTAGGGTCCAATTCTAAGGCCAACAAATAGCCCTCGAGTGCCTCATGAAAACGTTGATTTTGCATGTGGATTTCAGCATTCAATAGAACCCACGGCAAGGTTCCAGCGTACTTCTTTTCCAACACCGGATAAACTCGATCGAACAGTGCTCGAAAGTCTGGATTTGCCCGATTCCCATAAATACTCACGACTACAGGCATCAAATCTTCTACGGGAACTCCATCCAGCACAAGTCCTTGCTCCATGTGGTACATGGCTAAAGCAATTTTATTGTTCTTCTGAGCAATACGCGCCAACTCCATATGCAGCGCGCCATTCGTAGGGAAGGTGCGCACGGCTTTTTGAAGGATTTTTAGCGCTTTTTTACCCTTTCCATTCCCGTCATAAAACTGACTTAGGAGCCCATAGTATTCCGGTACCGTTGGGTCTGTTTTGATGGTATTCAGCAAGACCTTTTCAGCCCCTTTTGCGTCATTTTGCTGTAGGTGAAGACTTACTTGGTCACTGACCAATTCTGGTGTATTCCCGTATTCTTGAGCCACCACCTCCAAAACGCGAATGGCATCGTCAATGTCATTTCCTTGGAGGTATACACCAAAGGCATCGAATAAGTATTCGGGCTGCCCGGGTTGGAGTTTAGCCAAGGCTTCAAAGGTCGCTCCCGCACTCTGGGTATCGCCCATTTGTTTAGCGCATTGGGCTTTGAGTCGCAGCATCCAATGGTTTTCTGGAAATAGATTAGCTCCGGTACTCGCATATTGGAACGCAGGATAAATGGAACCTTGTTCAAAGTGCAATCGCGCGAGTTGGTAATGCGCGGCCTCGGCGTATTCGGTGCTTTCAAGGAGCGTTTCATAGGCTTCAATGGCCAGCATCGCACGCCCTGTCAAGCGATACGTTTCCGCTTGATAGTACGTATTGCTTAATGCAGAAGGCCCCTCTTGCGAAGGGCCCTGAGCAAATAAGGTTGCTGAAAAAAGAAGCGCCTGGACGGCGACCAGCCATTTCTGCATTAGTCCATTGTTGAATAATCTCCTACAGATAGCGAGGTCCAATTCCCATCTACGTGGGCATGGTTGCCGATCATGCTATTTTTGAGATTAATGTTTTTAATAGTGCTGTTGGTTTGAACGAGCGAACCTTCAATGGTCGCATCTTCAACCACACAGCCATCGCCTAAACTCACATGTGGTCCAACGGTTGCGTTCTTAAGTACAACGTTTGATCCAATGTAGCACGGTTCGATGATGTTTGAGTTCTCCAAGCTGATGTTCTCGCCACGGAGCTCTGGTTTGCCTTCGAGGTAGCCCAGCATCTTGGAGTTTGTATCTACGGTGATGGCTTTGTTTCCACAATCCATCCAATCATTCACAGTGCCTGGCTTGAATACCTTGCCTTGCTTGAGCAGGGAGCTCAAAGCGTCGGTCAATTGGTACTCGCCTTTGTCCATAATGTTATTGTCGAGAATGTATTTCAATTCCTTGCGCAATCCTGGGCCGTCTTTGAAGTAGTAGATCCCAATGATGGCCAAGTCTGATACAAACTCTTGAGGCTTCTCTACGAAGTTGTTGATGGTGCCGTCTTCCGCGAATTGGACCACACCAAAGGCCGAAGGGTCGTCTACTTGTTTTACCCAAATCACAGAATCTGCTTCTGTATCTAAGGTAAAATCTGCACGGAATAAGGTGTCCGCAAAGGCTACAACGATCTCGTCGTCCATGCTGTCCGCGGCACAGTGAATGGCGTGTGCCGTTCCAAGTGGTTTATCCTGGTAATAGATACTTCCCTTAGCGCCGAGGTTCTCGGCGACTTGAATTAAGTCGCTTTCTACTTGCTCGCCAAAATCGCCAATTATAAAGGCTATTTCAGTTACTTCCTTGTCTCCACAAACGGATACAATATCCTCAACAAGTCGCTGAACGATGGGCTTACCCGCAATAGGAATCAAAGGTTTTGGAACGGTGAGCGTATGTGGGCGTAATCTTGAGCCCCTCCCTGCCATCGGTACGATAATCTTCATCTGTTATATAGGTTTATTGGTTGTTCAATTATTGTTTTCCAGTACTGCCAAAGCCGCCTTCACCGCGGTCTGTGGCATTTAAATCGGCCACGGGCTCCCACTGGAATTGCGAATATTGTGCCACGACCATTTGAGCTACGCGCATGCCGTCTTCTACTGTAAACGGTTCCTGGCCATGATTGATTAAAAGTACACCTACATCCCCGCGGTAATCGGCATCGATGGTTCCCGGGCTGTTCAACACAGTAATCCCATGTTTGTAGGCAAGTCCGGAACGGGGACGAATTTGCGCTTCATACCCATCTGGCAAGGCCATTTTAATTCCCGTTGGAATGAGTGCGCGGTCCCCAGGTTGTAATACCACGGGCGCGTCGATGTTGGCCCGAAGGTCCATACCCGCACTTTGCGCAGTTTCAAACTGTGGAAGCTCGTGTTTTCCGGTGTAGTTAACTTTTATTTTCATGTCGAAATGCGAATTTAAAGAGTCCACGGCGTTCTACCATGACCATAACGATAAGATAAAGCCCGCCAATGAGCAGCTTTATTGCAGTGTTCGATATTCCCGAATAATGAATGACCCCAACAATGGCCGTTGCGCCCAATACAAAGGCGGATAATTTGGTCCAATTATAAGGTACAGGATAGTGCTTCTGTCCCCACCAAAGGCTCGAGAAGAACATGGCAGTATAGGCGACCAAGGTGGTAATGGCCGCCCCAAGAATACCCATTGACGGGATAAGGACCACGTTACCAATTACGGTGAAGGCCAATCCGACGAAGGTGATGTAGATGCCATAACGCGTTTTGTCGCTAACCTTATACCAAACGTTTAGGTTCGTGTTGATGCCAAGAATGACATTGGCCAACAACAAGATGGGCACCAAATAAAGTCCAATCCAAAACTTCTCGTCTACAAAGAACTTGAGAAAATCCAGTCCCGCGATAATTAGAACAAACCCAACGCTCATCACCCAAGTAAACCCTTCCATGACTTGGGCCATCTTTTTGGGACCTTGGTCGGTTTTAGCGTTGCGAAAGAAGAACGGTTCAGCGGCGTAACGGAAGGCCTGATTAAATAAGATGAGGAAAATGGAAATTTTATAGACGGCTCCATAGGTTCCTACGCCTTCAGCCCAACTGTTTTCGGGCAATAGGTATTTCAATAGCTGTCGGTCTAGCATTTCGTTGGCAATGCCGGCAAGCCCCCCGATTAAAAGCGGCAGACCAAATTTCAGTAGGGTGCGCACGTATTTGCGTTCCAAGTGCAGTTTGAATGGGAAAAGCGTTGGAACGAGAAGGGCAAACATCAGTAAAGAGGCCCAGAAGTTCGCCATGAAGATGTAATCGACCCCACGAAGATCGTGCATCCACCATCCAGCAGAGCCGTGCTGCTCCCAGTAGGCAGGCAGGAAGATGTACAAGTTGATGGCCACATTCGAAAGGATGAGGGCCAATTTTATCCCGGCAAAGCGCCATGCTTTATTCTCCCTTCGTAATCGGGCAAAAGGGATAGCGCTGAGTGCGTCTAAGCCTAAAATTGCAATCAAATAGAACAGATAATGCGGCGTTTCTTCGTAGCGCATGGCCTCCAGCAAGGGCTCTTGTCCGAAGTACGCAAAGGCAGAGATGGCCACCAGCGCAATACCAATCATGGTTATGGCTGCGCCAAAAACCTTGGGCTCCTCAAACCCTTCTTGCTCGGAATACCGGAAATAGGCTGTTTCCATACCGAAGGTAGCAATGACAATAAGAAAGGCGATGAGGGAGTAAAAGTCAACATTCACACCGTATTCAGCACGCGTCAATACTGCCGTTTGGAGCGGTACCAACAGGAAGTTGATCATCCGCCCCAAGATGCTGCTTAGTCCGTAGATGGCCGTTTGACCGGCCAGTGCTTTCATACCGTTACTCACACCTCAAATATAACCTTTGGTCGCTACCTTTGTAGGGAATCAAACATGAACTCATGAACAAGTTCTCTCCCCTTTCTATCATTGTAACGATGGCCTTTGCCATTCAAGTATCTGCGCAGGAAGTACCCGTAGATTTAGGCGCGACCAAGCGCATGGAAAGCGACCTGTTTTTCCTCTCGTCCGATTCTCTCAAGGGCCGTAAACCCGGAACTGTAGAGGCGGATGTGGCTCGCGATATGATTGCTGGACGCATGAACCAATTGGGCATTGAACCCATGGGCGAAAATGGCTATTTCCAAAAGTTTCCAGTACCGGAATACGCGGCAGTGAACTATGATGTCACAAAACTTTGGGTAGGTAAGGCACACTTGGAGGGCCACGTAGATTTCTACCCGGTTTCCATCAGTGCCACCGGAGGCCTCGCGGCAGAAAAAACCATCTATGTAGGTTATGGCATCACAACCGAGGATGGCTCCTATGACGATTTCTCTGGGCTGGACATCTCGGGTAAAATCGCGGTCATGAATGTTAGTTCACCCGACGGCATCCACCCGCACAGCGCCTATGCCGCCTACCACAGCTTGAACCAGCGCGTGGCCAATCTCGTAGAAAAAGGTGCCGTTGGTGCCCTTCTGATCAACCCAGACGGCACCGCCTCTGATACCCAAGAATTCTTCAAGAGCATCAACGCCTCTTCCATACCCGTTTTCTTCGTCCGCAATGAAAAATGGGCGGCAAAGCTCATGAAGCGATCGCAAAAAACAGCCATGGCGGTGTCCATGTCAGAGCGTTTCAGCGACGGCTACAATGTGATCGGATACATTCACAACAACAAGCGTAAAACCGTCGTGCTGGGTGCACACTACGACCACCTAGGGATGGGCGGTGAGAACAGTTTGTATAAAGGCCCAGCGGCAATCCACAACGGTGCTGACGACAACGGCTCAGGGACGACGTTGCTCTTGGAAGTCATGCGTTACTACGCCCAACGCCAAGACACGAACTACAATTACATGATCCAGTTTTACAGCGCAGAGGAATTGGGCCTCATAGGTTCAAAGTACTGGACCAACAACCCAACATTTCCGCTACAGGAGGTCGCCTACATGATCAACAGCGACATGGTAGGGCGCTTGCGCGATAACCGCCTCCAACTATCAGGAACCGGAACTGCAGCGGAATGGGACGAGATCCTCGATACGCCCATCCACGGTTTGGACATTAAAAGAGATCCTGCTGGGGTAGGGCCGTCTGACCAGACCTCATTCTACTACAAAGACTTGCCGGTATTGCACCTGTTCACAGGTACCCATGACGACTACCACAAGCCGACCGATGATGCAGAGAAGATCAACTACAAAGGCATGGCAAAACTTGCCGCTTTGATCTACACCATCACCGCCCGCACCGCCAATTATGACCAACTCACCTTCCAAAAAACGACGGCTTCGGAGCAAAAGACTACGCCTAATTTCTCCGTGACCTTAGGGGTTGTGCCAGATTACCTTTTTGGCGGGCCAGGTCTTCGTATCGACGGGGCGACCGAAGGGCGCCCCGGGGCCAATGCGGGTCTCAAATCTGGAGACGTGATTTTGAAGATTGGCGATATCGCTATTGATGATATCTATGCGTACATGACCGCATTGGGGGCCTTCAAGAAGGGCGATACGACAACATTGATCTACACCCGCGATGGGGAAGAAGTAGAAACTGAAATCACCTTTTAATGGGAGTACAATCGGACACAAATACGCCTAGAGTTGCCGTGATCGGCGGCGGGTCCTTCGGGACGGCTATCGTAAAGATGGTCAGCGAAAATTTGGGCAGCTGCCATTGGTGGATGCATAATGAAGAAAGTGCTTTACACATCAAGCGCTACCATCATAATCCGCGGTACCTCTCGAGCGTGGGGTTTGACCCGAAAAGCATCTCCATTTTTACAGACGTCAATGCTGCAATAGCGGCGGTAGATATGGTCATTTTTGCGGTTCCTAGCGCTTTTGTGAAAGAAGTTATTCAGGGAATACAGCCCGGAGGTTTAGAGGATAAGATGATCTGCTCTACCATCAAGGGAATCATCCCGGATGAGAACATGATTGTTGGGGAGTACCTGCGCGAGGTTGTTGGGGTACCAGAAAACAAGATTGCCGTGATTACAGGGCCTTGTCATGCTGAGGAGATTGCCTTGGAGCGTTTGAGCTTTTTGACCGTTGCAGCCATTGAGAACGAAGTGGCTGAGGCGGTGGCCGGCGTATTGCGTAACCATTATGTGCGCTGCACGTTGAGCACGGATATTTACGGAACGGAATATGCAGCCGTTATGAAGAACATCTATGCGATCGCGGCAGGGATGTACCATGGCTTGGGCTATGGAGATAATTTTCAGGCGGTGCTCATTTCCAATGCAGCGCGTGAAATGCGTCGATTCATGAAGAGCACCTGCGAAGGCAAAATCAACATCAAGAAAAGCGCGTATTTGGGCGATTTGTTGGTCACCTGTTACAGCCAATTTTCCAGAAATAGAATGCTCGGAAACATGATGGGCAAGGGCTATACGGTGAAGAGCGCGAAGGCTGAGATGACGATGGTAGCGGAAGGTTATTATGCCGTGCCATTGGTCTATAAGATTCGCAAAAAACACGAAGTTCGCATGCCTATTGTCAAGGCTGTTTATGATGTTTTGTACGAGGGAAAATCGGCCAAGAAGACGATGGCGAAATTGGCCCTCAAATTAAATTAACCCTTTGAAAACATAGCGCCGGCTCGTGCGTTAAGCAAACAGACCTAAGGCTATGACACGATTTTTTACATCCCTAATCCTTGCCTG